>OBXM01000007.1_pt1 | contig 271503 bp, 254 predicted proteins | sample 1538141 | NCBI WGS metagenome assembly OBXM01 (sample SAMEA2580153, study PRJEB22360) | human gut metagenome | biome: human gut; feature: human-associated habitat; material: faeces | place: Denmark | collected 2008/2010 | reverse complement strand
TGATCAGCAACCAATGGAATGATCGTTTTCTGCTCCTCCGCCTGCCGTTAAGGCTAAATCGTCTTTATCGGTAAAAATCTTTGCGGCAGTCACACTTGGCTTGCCTTCAGTCAATGTCCCTGTTTTATCAAAAACAATCGTATCGACACGGCTGAAAGTAGCCATGACTTCGCTGCCTTTAATCAGTACTCCATTCTTGGCACCATTCCCGATCCCCGCAACATTGGCGACCGGAACACCGATAATAAGCGCTCCGGGGCATCCTAGCACCAGTAGCGTGATCGCTAGACGAATCTCTTTAGTAATCAAGCCTATGAGAACAGCCAGCACCAAAATCAGAGGTGTATAATAGGTGGCAAAACGGTCAATCAAACGTTCGGCAGCTGATTTGCTATCTTGTGCCTCTTCAACGAGTTCAATGATTTTACCAAATGTCGTCTCTTCTCCAACTTTTTGAGCTTGGATTTTTAATGTACCGTTTTCGAGAATCGTTCCTGCAAAAACCATTGCGCCTACTGCTTTTCTAACAAGTTCAGCTTCTCCCGTCACTGCTGCTTCTTTTAAGTAGCCCGATCCTTCAACAATCATGCCATCCACTGGCACTTGAGCACCTGCTTTCACCAGCAAGCGATCCCCCACTTTGACTTCTTCAATTGCTACTTCTGCCGTCTTTTCAACGGCGTCTTCATTCGCTGAGGGGATATATTTCCAGGCTTTTGCCGGCGACATATTGATGAGAGATTGAATTGCTGATCGCGTATGGGCTAACGTTTTTTGTTCAAGAACATGACCAAACAAAAAAAGAAAGGTCACAATAGCTGATTCATTGTATTCCCCAATAAAAAGGGCGCCCAGCACTGCCACAGTCACTAATAAGTCAATACTAAGGACTTTCACTTTTGCCGCTTGATAAGCTTGGATAGCAATGGGAAGACCACCAATAACAGAAGCAATAAACAAGCAACTCTCATAGAGTACCTGCTGCTGCAATAAATATTTCCCACCAAATGCAGTGACGATCAGACAACCGCTGATTATTGTCAGCAACACTTGGTTTGCTTGTATCTTTTTTTGGATCTTCAATGTCTCCACTCCTTTTTTGTTTGTAGGGATGATTCAGCGCTAGTTTAACGAAAAGGAGCGAAAAACAAATTGATTTGTATCAAGAAAAAAAGAGCTGCAACATAAGTAGCAACTCGAGGATACTGAAAGGCACGATACATCGTGCAAGCCAAAGAGACCTGCTGGATCCTAGTCCTTATTGGGGGGCCTCGGTTGAAAACATATGTTACACCTCTTAAAGGGTGAGTTAGAATGCTTGTAAAATAAAAGTGATCGTATCAGCTTTTTTCAAAAACAGCTCTTGGGCACCTTTATCACTCATTTCATTATTGACTGTATAGACCCAAAATACATTGTTCTGTTGATCTTGACTCATTCCATCGATCGAAGTGATAAAGCCATCTTTTTCTTCAATCGTAAAGTTTTCTTTCATTACTTTCAGTAGTGATTTATTTTCTTGAAAAGCAACTTCTTTTGAGGTGACTTCCTCACCTTTATTCGTGATAACAATCGTAGCTGTTAATTGTTTCTGATCAAAAGAACGTTCTGTGCTTTCTACACTTTGTGCATTTTGGGTATTTTCTGAAGTTGTACGCGTGTTTCCTTGACAGCCACTAGTGACAAATAATCCGCCTAACAACACGATTACGACTAACAATTTTTTCATTTATTTATTCCTTCCCGACATACGTCATTAAAATCTACTCTTTTATCCATCGAAAAACATACTAAATATTTACTGAAACACAGGTATATCCCTTATCTCTTCAATCACTAATGATCTATTTTTACAGACCACATTTCAATTGAATTTTACAATTGGTACATGTACTACAACCGCCAATTTCTTCTATTGTTCCTTCATGACAGATGGGACAAATGTCACCAGAAATCACTGGTTCATTCGTTTGGGTGGTAAATTGATCTTCTGCTGGGTCTACTTGAGTGTTCATTTCATTGTCGATTGCTTCCAAAGTCAATACTTGTGAGTCACGACTGCCATCCACGTATACAGTACCGCCTTTGGCACCACCATCGTAGAGATCCATATAGACTTTCGCCACCTGACTTACAGAATACCCTTTCGGTGCATTGACAGTTTTTGAAATCGAACTATCCACCCAGCGTTGAATCGTACATTGAACACCAACATGTTCTTCTGGGGACAGTTCCATTGCTGAAATGAAGAAGTCTGGCAGCTGATCTTTGTCTTGTTCCGGATGATTCGCAAGATATTCTTCAACGATTGCTGCATTGATCTCAATAAATTTGCCTAATCTGCCACTTCTAAAATAGGAGAAGGAGTAGTAAGGCTCTAATCCTGTTGACACACCGGTCATCGTTCCCGTCGATCCTGTTGGTGCGACAGTCAAAAGATGTGAGTTGCGAATCCCAAATTGCATCACCCCTTCACGAATATGGGCTGGCATTTTTTTCATATACCCTGTGTCAATAAACTTCTCTCGTAATGCTTGTGTCTCTTGATCATCTTTCCCAATCAAAAATGGAAAACTGCCCTTTTCTTTTGCTAAATCAATGGAGGCTTCATAGGCGGTGATAGCAATCGTCTCAAAAATCTGATCGACTAATTGATTGCCTTCTGCTGAACCATAAGTTTTCTCACAATAGATCAGTAGATCGGCTAAGCCCATGATGCCAAGTCCAACACGTCTTTCACCTTTCGCTTGGCGCTCATTTTTATCAAAGAAGTAAGGGGTCGCATCAATGACATTATCTTGAAAACGAACCGCGGTTTTAACCGTTTCTCTTAATTTAGCAAAATCAACTGTCCCCGTTTGATGATCGGCCATGTTTGCCAAATTGACTGCTGCTAGATTACATACAGCATAAGGTGTTAACGGCTGTTCACCACAAGGATTCGTCGCAACCACTTTTTGCCCATAGGCTGTAGCATTGGTCATTTTATTGGCATTATCGATAAAGAAGATACCGGGTTCAGCTGAGTACGTGGCACAAAAAGTGATCAAATTCCACAATTCACGAGCCCTGATCCTTTGATAGGTTTTTACTTTATGACCGGCGGCTTCCCATTCTCGTACATCTCCGACTTCTGCCCACTTTGCATCGTATTCCGCCATTTCTTCTTCGGAATAATTATCGATATCTGGGAAACGCAGCGCATACCAATCGTCTTTCTTTACTGCATCCATGAATTCTTCTGTCAAACAAACAGAAATATTCGCTCCAGTCAAGAAGTCGCTGTTTTTAACCGTATAACTTCCTCCATGCCGTAGCTTTTCTTTTGCTGTCTTGATCATTTCATTTTGCTCGGTATCTGATGATTCTGGAAGCTGAGCAATATGGGTATACATTTTTTCTTCCATTTTTGACAAAGGATCAAAATGAAGTTTTTCATTGATTAACTGTTTGATGGTGTCATTTTTCAATGTTTTGTTTAACTGCAGCAATACTGCAGGATTCTGGATTTTAGAAATAATGAACGCCAAAATGTCTGGATGCCAGTCAGCCATCATGATCATCTGTGCGCCGCGACGACTTCCCCCTTGCTCGACCAGATTCGTCAAATTGGCTAAGTCATTCAACCAAGAGACGGCACCAGAGGATCGCCCGCTGACACCATGGACCACACAAGCTTTTGGCCGTAAAGTTGAACCATTAGTACCAACTCCTCCGCCCCGACTCATAATCTCCATCACTTCTTGTCTGTGTACAGCGATTCCTTTACGAGAGTCGTGAATGAAAGGCATCACAAAGCAATTGAAATAGGTAACTTGAGACTTAGTACCAGCGCCATAAAGGACTCGACCTGCCGGAATCAGATTTTGTTCGGCAATCTGCTGATAAAACTGCTCAAGAAACAACTCCTGCTCTAACTCTTTATCGGAAATCCCTCTAGCGACTCGGCGAGCGATTTGTTCGAAATAAAGTTCCAGTGGTTTTTCGATCTCATTTTTCCGTCGTTTGACAAGACCACTAACTTGTTCAGCAGTATTTTCTATAGCTGAGCGATACTCTTCTTCAACCTCTATGGAGACCATGTCGTCATCAATAGACTTTACCCATCCGATGCCTCGAGCAGGATATTGAGGATCTTCTTTTGTGGTTAAAATAACCAAATCACCCTTATCTAATGTTTGGTGGTTTTGATCCTTGAAAGAATAGCGATCGAGCATGATCAAGCGAGAAATTCCTTCAAATGTGTTCGTCATCTCAGTAGTGATTGCTGAGACTTCTGGGAACATATGAATGTCCTCGTTTAGCTTGCTTATCGTTTGTTTACTGTAATTCATTTTTTGTGCCACCTTCCCATACTCAACATATTGTGTCCGGAATTCATTATCACACTACATAATGTGTTTTTCAATCTTGAAATTTATTTTTTTTCATGTATAATGAGAACAATTATCAATTAGAAAGACGGCGATTTCGATGTTCCAGCCTCATAGCCATATATTTTCCGTTCAAAAAATTTCTCTATTAGCACTCCTTACTGCGTCTTGTATCGTTGGACGCTTATTTTTTGTCTGGATCCCCAACGTTCAGCCCATGAGTGCTATTTTATTTTTATTAGCCCTGGCAGGCAGTTTGTCTGATGCTTTGATCGTTGCTTTATTGAGTTTGCTTGGTACAAATATCTACTTAGGGATGGGGCCTTGGACGATCAGCCAATTTGTAGCACTGGCTGCTATGATTACTTTTTTTCATCTGGGAGGAAAAATATCTCTCATAAAGCAAAGCCGCTTAACCCAAGCACTTCTAGCGTTCATTTGTGGTATTCTATACGGTTTGATCGTTTCTATGATGGAAGTTTGGCTTTATCAGTTTCCTTCTTTTACAGCCTATTATCTTCAAGGCTTCGTATTTGATTTGTTTCATGCTAGCGGAAACTTCCTGTTTTATTTGATCTTATTCCCCGTATTTGAGCGAATGATGCCCGCATTAAATAAATGGAGAAAATAGAAAAGCGTAATCTTTGCTCGAACCATCACCAAATTAGGAGCACTTACCAACTCTTTTGTCAAAGAAACGTGAAGCGGATTCGTCAAAAAAAATCTTTTTACCAAGTTAGCCTAGGCTTCTTAACAAGGTAAAAAGATTTTTATTGTTTGAAGAGAACTTTCTGATTCACTGTTCCTGTTTTATCCTATTTTTCTGTTGTGGGTAGTCAAGGCGATGCAACTGATAGAGTGCGTCTTCTTCCGTTTTGACTAACGAAAAATTCAGTTTTTCTAAAAGTTTTATCGAAGCTAGATTTCCAGGCGCTACCTCTGCTTTTACTGATTGAACACCTTGATCAAACAGCCACTGTATCGTCGCTTGAATCACTTCTGAGCCGTATCCTTTTTGAGACTCATGAGGATGGATCGTGTAACCGATCCAGAAAAAATCTGCTTCATTTTTTAAATAGATATCACCGATCAGCCGTTCATCTAAAGTGTGCACAACTGCTAAATTTTTGCCTTCAGAAAAACTTTTTGTATGCAGCAATTCTTTGATATACGCAGCTTTTTCCATGTTTTTGAAACCTTGGTACTTCATCCACTCTAAATCATTTCTATAGGTCATAACTGTTGGGATATCTTCGATCCTAAAATCACGGATAAAACAACGTGGTGTGCAAAAATACATGATACCCCTCCTCATTGCATCTTGACCCTTATCTCAAGTAGAGAGTCAACTGACGTTTTGCTTATTGAAAATAGACTCGCTAGTTCCTTGATCTTGGGTGAACAAAAATTTTTTCGTAAGAAAGAACCTTGACTTTCTTTTGATTCATTTGAGCAATGGTTTCTTTAGTGGGCCGAAAACCTAACGATCGCCAAAATTTACCCGCTGGTTGATTATTCAATAAAACGGCCAAGGCTAGTTTCGTCATCCCTTCAGAAAGAAGAATTTCTTCTAATTTATGAACGATTGCTTTCCCGTGTCCTTGCCTCTTTTCATTGATCAGCAATAATCCAATATAAGCGGTTTGCTCTTCTGGATAGTCAACTAAGTAGTCAAGGATCGCCACCGGCTTTGTATCCTTTCTAACTAAAAAAAAGCGTTTATTTTCTTTCTTTACTGATTCAGGCTTATCTACCATATCTTGTTTTAATAACTGCAAGGAAGCCACATCATCCGTTAAAGAAAAATACGGCTGATTATTTAAATAGATGGAAACAGCTTCCTGTTCATTTGCGTCAGTCACTCTCTCGAAAGTAAACATTGGTCAACTCCTTTAAAACTTTTTCTTTTGTGATTGTCTCAAGTCATTTTCTTGTCTGTTCTATGCTTGATGTGATGCAGTCTGCTGCGGTTGGCAGCCAGCAACGAAATACATTTCAATGGGATTTTTCCGTAACTTCTTTCTCTCTTTTTAGGATCGCTGTCAAATCTGCGAGATATTTCTCCTGTTGCTTCTTCAAATATCTTTTAGCAAATGGTTTCAAATAAAACTTCTTCAGCGTTACCTCTTCCGTAAAGATCATATCTGTCTGAGCACCTGATTTGGTGAATTTTCCTTGCCAACGCCCTCGCATATTTGTGTTTTCCATCGTAAATGAATACAACGTGAAAGGCTCTTTGTCGATAATCGTAAATGTTGTGGGATACCCGCTTTTTGTGTATTCGATAAACTGCCTTTCATTGATCACCTCAATTTTACTTAAATCACTTCGCCAGGAATAGTCCTGAAGATTGGTGACAATTTGCCAGATCTTTTGGATATCCTGATCAATACTGGCACGAATCGTTGCCTTGACCATAGAGTTCCTCCGTTATCATTAATTTGTGTTGGTATCTGTCCAAGAAATGCTCATTCGTTCAACGTTCTTTTAAGAAGATTCTCATGGAACGCAGTCGCCGCTCCTTTCCATTCGTCCCTTCAATAAGTGAAGGGCTCAGACTATTTCTGACAGGACAAATGGCTTCACATACGTTTCTACAAAGTCGACCCGATCAAGGACCGTAGGTTTGAAATAGGCGGTTACAGCAATAACCAGTTTGTTTTTCGAATCAACGTAAATGACATTGCCGCTATTGCCAATAGCTGAATAGACATTCTGCTTTGGGTCTAGTATCCACCATAAATACCCATAGTGCATCTGCTGAAATTGGATTAGAGCTGGCTGCGTTGGTGTACTCATTTCTGCGATCCATTCAGCAGAGACAATTTGTTTTCCTTTGTGTCGGCCTTGGTTCAAGCAGAGTTCGCCAATTTTCGCCATATCGCTGGCTGACAAGCACAAACCATAACCAGCTGTACCAACACCCAATGGATCACAAAACCAAACCGGCTCCTTTGGCTCTTTTCCGATAGTGAACTGCTTGTGTTCTGCTGCTGTTTCGGCATGGTAATTGTGATGTCGACTAACGCCGATGGGTTCAAATAAATAGCTGTTTGCAAAATCAACCGTGGTCATTTTTGTTGCTTGGCATAATAAACCAGTCAAAATATGCAGACAAACTGTTCGATAATCAAATTGATTCGTCAACCCTTTTCTTCCACCCAAAAAGTCTAAAGAAGCTTTCGTCCAATCTTGGCTAGTACAGACTTTTGTCCAAGGATCTCCTTTTCCTTTATAAGGTGCCTGCATGGTGAGTAAGTGTTTGATGGTCACGTCATAGATCGTTTTTTCTCCTCGTTTCACGCTATAATCAGGAAAATAATCAAGGACTTTATCTTCAATACTATAAATTTTTCCCTGATCGATGGCGATTCCGATCAACAACGATACTACGCTTTTTGTCGCCGACATCACATGGCAAGTATCATTTCTCTGATAATGATTCCATTCATCTGAATAGACTTCTTCGTGGTTCTTGTAAGCAACAATTTGACAAATATTTGGCTGGGTACTCGTAATCAACTCATGCAATTCTGCTTTTTTCATCATCATTCTCCTTTCAAGAATAAGCATAAATCCATTAAAAATAGATTACAAGGCTCCTTCTTCGGAGAATTAAAATTTTCAGAATAGTTTTGCATTCAATTGATTTCTTCCATGCTTTGAAAAAAGCGACACTCAAAGTCAATTTATGACCAATGAAACCCAGTAATTAGAGAACACTACCTAAACCTTTCACAATGAGTTTAAGAGCGGAATCAGCCAATAATTGACAGGACTTTCTTTGATCACATGTCAACAATTTTTCTTACAGTATTGGCTGTTCGGATGGTCAGTTGATCCTTTACCTTTGGCTTTGCGGTCTTTGCCCACCAATTTGTTTTTTGATGTTCTTTGCGAATAAAGGACCAAAAGACAATGTCTTTATAAGGATACACTCTTTCAAAGTCCGCTTTTGGTTCACCAATCTCAGTCAGTAAAACTTCAAAAGACAATGGCTTCATCATAAATATGACGTTGTCATAAATTTCTTTGTTCTCATCTCCCCACCATTCAGGAGCATTTGCTAATAATTCTTTTAGTTCGGCTTGTAAAACCACATGAATGGGAATGTCTAACTCAAAGCCGAGCTTGATCCTTGTTCTCATTTTATTGGCTAAAATCTGTGGGTCCTCTCTGTTACTGGAAAAGATAACATTGCCGCTGTTTAGATAAGTGACAACATCTGTAAATTCGTCTTTCTTTAATTCTTCTTTTAATTCAGACATACTCAACTTATTTTTCCCGCCGACATTGATTCCCCTTAATAAAGCAACATATCGATCCATTCTTCTGACTCCTTTACCAGGTTCACTTTCGTTTCTGCACCAAGAACACTTTTAAAGAAAAGTTCTTTTCGTCTCTAGTCCACTTCAACACACCTATTTACTTCTAGATAAAAAGCATAGTTTTCGTAACTGCCTTGCTTTTCAACATTCATTCTGAAAGATCTTTGAAATAAAGCCCAGTTCCTTCATCCAATTCAAAGCCGTTTTTTTCCAACACAGCGATTGAAACTTGATTTTCTGGCACTGGATCTGCAATGATTCGACGAGCCTGTTCATGGCTCATGATATGGATGACGAGTGCTTTGATCAGCATATTTCCAAATCCTTTTTTGAGATACGTCTCTTCCCCAATGAAATAATCAATGCCAAATGTTCCAGCCGGCTCATGTTCCCATGGGTACCCTTTAACGGTCTTTTCACACACGTAATATTGGCAGAATCCGATGGGCTTATCATCAAGAAGGACGATAAAATGATGGATATAATCAAATTCTCCTGTTTCATTTCTGATTTCCGTCAACCAATCTTCTGCCGAACCAAGCCATTTCTTGATATACTCTTTTCTTAACCAGCGATCGACTAGTTCGATCTCATTGGTCAATGGACGAAGTGTCAAACAAGTTTCTGTCATTTTCTTGCCTCCTGTTCTGCTGAATTGCCAAAAATGCTATGCTAAGTTGGTTAATATTTCTTGATAACGTTTCGTTGCTAATTGACTGGCCTGTCCCTTTTTACAAAAATTCATCTTTCCTAACTTCGGCACAACACGTTCTACAATGACTTTGCCCTCTACTAATTTTGTTTCAAATTGGTGTAACGCTTCCAAAAAGCGCTCATCTCGTTTCGCATAAGGGTAAAAGGACAAAACATACAGATAATAAAAGAGATTATATCCCCTAAAAGGATATTCCGTCTGCATAAACAGCGTGCCAATGCCATAATGACAAGGACTGATTGGCTTTTTCAGTCTCCAATGCGTCAACAGAAACTCGATCGCAGGATGGATAACCGCTTGATTCTTTGCGAATGGACTATAGCGAAAAGCATCTAATACCGTTAAAGTCGTCATCGGTGTAGAATACTCCGTTTCAGGTCCTCGACCAAAGCTATACTTGTTGCATTTCCAACCCCCATCTTCTTGCTGTGTGGAAATAAAATAGTCGAAGGTCTTAAGAAGCCGTTGATCTTCCGCATAACCGAGAACACAAAGGTTCCTTAGGGCTAACGCCGTATGGCAAGGATACAGCCCACCAGATGGGGAAGTTTTGAAACGACCATCTTCTCTCCAAGTGCTGAAAATCAGCTCCGCTGTTTCTGTTAGGATCGCATCCTGGGGAGACACTCCCAGTTCAAGTAAGTACATCGGACTTTCTAACGTGGTAAACGGAGCCCCTTTCAATAATTTTCGGTCCTCAGTCGTCCAGTAATCGGCGCCATTGTCGTATCGATGTGCGATAATCTCTTCTATGTCTTCCAAATAAAGTTTATCCATAGACTTCTCCTCTGCCTAAATTAGACTGCAAGCAAATATAAACTGGATTTCCTGTAAAAAAACTTAGTAGCACGTCTCTAGCAACTCTCCTTGTTTCTCTGGTCAATCCTGTTCGAATAAAACCCGATAAGCATTCGTTTTGCAGGATTTTTGTCATTTTTTCAACCGAATGTCTTGAACGGTGAGTGAAAAACTATCGCATTGATTTTCCTCAAGTTTACTATTTCCCTGTTTGAAAGTAAAATGGAGAATGAATCAATCATCTACTTCAGAAGTTACCAATTTTGATTAAATTGGTTTGCCTTTGAAAACAAAAAGACGACTCTTTTGCAGAGACGTCTTTAACAATCCATTCAATCCACATGTAAGATGAATCATCCACCTCATTAAGTGTATGACTTTATCGGTTTAACTTTCCTTCTCAACTAACTTTCTTACATAAGTTACCAACGGTTCAATAGCGGTTCTATCACTAAAATCGACCGTCTGTCCATATGTTTCGATCAATGCTTTGTTTTCCGAAGTAAGTTCAGCATCAGGTACTTTTTTTAACGAGTTTATTATCACTTTTAACAGCAGTTTATTTGCCATGCTTAATTGTGTATAATCGATTCCGCCTCGAAAATGAAAAATACCTTCGGGAATGCTTTTTAATTTTTGAAGACTCTTATCTAAATCAGCATAATCCGTACCGACGGGATCGCTCAGACCAACTGTAAATACAACCAGATGATCGAAAAGGTTTCGTTTCAGTAAATCAACACCAGTGATTTTCCCAGCATAAATAGGACCGCCAAAAATGACAAATGAATATTTACGCAATTCTACGTCTTTGACTTTTTTCCCGTCGATAAGTGCTGCGTTCAACTCTTCTGCAATCCATCTGGCATATTTTTCTGTCATCCCATGTTTAGAAAAGTATACAACCGCTAAGTTATCCTTCATCATGATCCATCTCCTTGATTATGCGTTCCAGATTCTCTATCATCTTTAGTGTGACTTGAGAAGCAATTGCCAATTCATTGTCTGTTATTCCTGTAAAAACTTTATCTCGAAAATCTTGACTTTCTTTTTCACTTTGTTTTGCCAACTGTTGTCCTTTTTTTGTCACGAAAACTTCTTTGACCCGCTTATCCTGGGCACTTTGATTAACTGATACAAGTCCTTCTTTTTCCATTGTGTCGAGCATCTTGGCAATATTTTGTCTTGTTGTATTCATCGTACTCGCTAATTCATTGACGCTAGGTACACTCACTTTAGAAAGTTCTCTAAGATTCATTAGTAAAAACCATTGTTTCGTGGTTAATCCAGTGACAGATTTGTCTCCTGCAAATTGGAGCTTGTTCGCTAGGATAAATGTTCCGCCAAATAATAGATGTCTAGGATTTTCTGGGGCCTTCATCAGCATTTCCCTTTCTTAATAGGTAATAGGTTACCTATACTATACGCAACCTATTGCTTATTATCAAGATTAAGTTGTTGCTTTTAGGACATTTCGGTACAAGGAAAGAATGAAATAATCAGCAATGATTTCACCTATTATTTGAAAGAACTGAGTGTTCAAAAAAAGCGGTAATTACTGTAATCGATACAGTTATTTGATAATTTTATTGATCTAGTTTTTCAAAAAAAACCTTGCCTAGAAAATAGGTCAAGGTTGGAAAAATTGGGAGGCATGTTTCAACAATTCATTTTTTATATCTTCAAAAGTTTGATTCAAGTCCAGTGTCACTACACTAATCGGATAGCCATTTAATTCATAGTGATGGTTTGGCTGATGTTCCTCTATCGTTTTAGCATAGAGGAGCATGCCTCCTACTACTTCACCATCTTTTGAAATCCAGTTATTAACGTAAGTGAAAATTTGATAAAGATTAGCAGTCTTTTGCTTTGCATCGCTCCCAATAAATCTGGTCGCCATATTCTCAGAATAAAACTTTGTATCCACAATTAAGGTCTTAGCACCATCACTCAAAACAATGTCAGTTTGCATATTCGGCAAAGCTTCAATGAAACCATCCCCTACTATCCATGGAATTTGTGGGTGTGTCACTTTGTAGCAGGTATCACGTTTATAGAAAGCAAATACAAATTTTTCGTAGAGTGACGATAATCGCTGTTCATCTTTCATTTCTCTTATCCATTGCTCTTCATTCGACTCATCCAAGAGTAACTCTTCATACAAATATCTACAGACATCAATAAGAAACTGATAACGTATATTTTGTCGATTATATTCAACTTTCTTCCAAAGTCTAAGTGATAGCTCAATGTCTGTTACATCGGAAAAATATGGTAATAACCCAAAGAAAAATCTCTTATCTGGCTTTGAAATATCTGGTAATTTATAGAGATATTGAATTGTTGCCTTTAAAATCTGATTTAGAAGCACATCCTCAGAGAACACATCGTATAGAACTACTAATTTTTTATCCACCAGGGCATTTTGCTTGATGGAAGAACCAATATCAATTTTCCCCTTGATGACTGTTGTCCTATCAGTTTCTTGAACGTAATCTTTAATTAGACCACCTCGAATTAAAACAGGAAGACCGATTTTCAAAATCTCAATGTATAAACCTTTCACGTTATCAAACTGCTCAACATTCATTCGTTGATATTCTGATAGTCCAATTGTTTGGTAAGCATAAGACAGCATGTAATAGATATTTCGAATCGGTATCTTAGAGTTTTTTTTCATCATAAGCATTCCTTAACTTATTCGCCCAGCTCTCAGCTTTATCTTCATCATCAAACCAATACTCATAGAGTTGAGGAATAATTTCATATTCTACTACTTCAATAAGTCTTGATTCTGCGTCTATGGAAAATGCATCACCAACAAAATAGCTATGACCGATTTGGAAACCTTTACCAAGCTCAGCTATAATGGTTTTATTTAGAGATATGATTATTTCTATTACTTTGATCATCTTAATCGGTGAACCAATATTATTGATATATTCAGTGAACGTTGAATTTTCAAAAGCTGGTGCTATATCATAAAAAGAAAATCTACGTCTCAATGCATAATCCAGCAATGCTAGACTTCTGTCGGCTGTATTCATCATACCAATAATATAAAGATTGGCCGGTACTGAAAATTTTTCATTTGAATAGAGCAGATTGACTGATTTGCCGCGTTTGTCAGTCTCAATTAACATCATGAGTTCTCCTAGAATCTTACTCATGTTCCCACGGTTTATTTCATCAATGATGAAAAAGTAGTCTCTTTCAGGATCACGAGAAGCTTTACGTGCAAATTTAACAAATGGTCCTTGTTTCAATTCAAAACCATCACTATCCACTTTGGGGCGATATCCTTCAATAAAATCTTCGTAACTATAGCTCTGATGGAATTGAATCATTTGAATCCGCGAATCATCTTTCTCTTCCATCATTAGATATGCCAATCTGTCAGCGATAAAAGTTTTTCCTACTCCGGGAGCACCTTTCAAAATCAAATTTTTCTTATTTTGTAAAACTGATTGAAGCTTTCCAAGAGCATGTTCATCAATGTATACTTCTGAAAGAAAATCTTCTCTGGAATATGATTCATTCTCTCTAGCTGATGGTCTTGATTCCACATATCGAATATAATAGTCAATAGAACTTCCTGATACACCCTTGTATCTGTCGTAGGTTTCATCATTAAGAACCGTTTCCTTGATATTCTTTAACGCTTCGGTATCAGTTTCACCGAAAATAATCACTGTAAACGTAACTTCAATACTTTTGAGAGAAGAAATCTTTTGACTGATAGTTTTATCATTTAATAATTCTCCATTTTGCTGTACCTGTTGCGAAAGCCAAACTTTGAATTCATTAATTAAATGTAACTTTTCATCAATTGGCTCTCCATTGATGTGCTGATCCAAGTAAACAATAAAATCAGGATAATTATTGAGGTTAGTCAGCATTTTTTGTGAAACTTGGTCGCTTAAGTTCCATGACCCCTTATTCGTCCAGTCTATATTGTGACGATGCTTATATTTTGAAACATTGCTATCAAAGTAGTAATCTCCATTAACAACACCTTTTCCAACAATATGGTTACCATTTGTTTTTGCATAAACAATGTCACCAGGCTTAATTTCTCTGTAGAAGTCCCAAATCTCTTTTGCTTCATTTAATGAATTTTTTTTATCTTTCCGATGTTCTGAGATAGCCTTCTGGATGTCAAGTCTATTCTCATATTGATTTAAATCTTCAAGAAAGTCCCAATCAAACCCTATGATTTCCGATTGAAAAAGTTCTTGCCAAAGATTAGCGTCATCGCCTGGAACATAGAGCCAGTAATTCACACTGTCATCAACTTGACCATCTAAGCTCGAAGACTTTTGTTCTCTCTTCGGGTAAATCTTTTCTGGATTTTCAGTATAGTACAAAAACTTTAGATATGATCTCAAGATTGTTCCTAACTGCGCTATACCACCATAATTAGTCGGTTGGCTTCGATTCCCATTGTCATAATCCATTTGTGCATAATGACGTTTAAAGGATTCGTTGATCTTTACAAATTCCTTAGTGTATTTTTTCCTTTTCCCTTTCATCAGTTCTAATAATGAACTGTCCTTATCTCCAGTAATCTTCTGATATACTTCTTTAAACTCATCATATGTCTCGTAGTAAAAAAAATTTTCAAAATAGCTGTTACTTAATTCAAATTTGCTCAACAATAACCCAAGTTTTTCAAGATACGGTGTGTACCAGATCCCAGTTTTCTCACCTAGGTTATCTTTTGCCCAGTCCCTAAAAAGTTGTTTACGTATTTCCATTGAATTGCCCATCTAATCCACCTCACCAGAACAAATAAAAGTATCTTCAATTATATCACGGAAAATTTTTTTGTTGTATATCATCCAAAACTGTTATGAATACTAAAAATTTTGTTCACGCACCCAGCTATACCATTCTCCAACTTATTTCCTAATCTATATCTTTTCACCTTATCAATCTGTTTCTCCAAACTAAAACAAAGAGCCAGAACCAAAATGTCCCAACTCTCAGTATATCATATCTCACTCTATCTATTTTCAAGACGTGTCAACAAGACCACACATTCCACGTGTGTTGGTACTAGTATAGGAACATAAATCTTTAACATCGTCATTAGTTTGTGAACACAATTTATTAGACTTTCGATTTCCTCTTGCATTCTTTCTTGCTGGCTTAAATTGATTACCATCCAAGCTATTTTTAAACCCTGTTTTATACACAAAGACAAGTTGTGCAGGGTCGATATTTCCATCTTCATCATATCCACCAACGATAACCTTTTCAACAATACTTTCAAATACATGACGGTCAAATTCATGTAACACTTCATTATTCTCCAGTGTTTTTTTGAATTCTCGCAAACGTCGCTTTACATCTTTTTCAGTTGTAGCAGTCTCTTGTAGTTTTATCCGTTCCTTAAGCAAATTTTCTTGTTTATTTGTCATATTAGAAAACTTTGATTCATAAGTATCTGAATCAATAATATCTTCTAGTCGCATATCAACTAGTTTACTTTTCTTTTTCTCTATTGCTTCAATCTCTTTATCAACTTTTGTAAGCTGTTTATTTATTGAGCTACTACTTAATGTTTCATCCATTATTTTTAAGAATTCATCTAGAACATCTTTATTGTCATCACTTAGAATACGATAACTTTCAATAAAGGCATCTTCAATTGCTTGTTCTGGGATTCCCTTACTCTCTGGACAATGCTTTTTTCCTTTTTTAGTAGCAGTTACACATTGCCAAATTACTTTACTGTATTCCGAACCGCTGTGCCATTTACGTCTAGTTAATGTACCCTTACAGAATCCACATTCAAGCAAACAACTAAAGGCATACTTCCTACTATATTTTTCTCTTTTAGTATTTCCATTTCCAATTTTACCACGGTTTTTATTTCTCCTATTTAATATCTCATGTGCTTTATCAAATACTTCTTCACTAATAATTGGCTCATGATGATTACGAATGTAAAACTGGTCTTCTTCTCCCATATTTTCCAAACGACGTTTTGAAATAGGGTCAACAGTGAAAGTTTTCCCCAATAGTATATCGCCTTTATACTTCTCATTCTTAATAATGCCTAAAACAGTAGTCGGTGCCCATGTGGCATTGCCATACTTGGTTAGGTAACCAAGATTCTCTAATTCCTTACCGATAACAGAACCTCCAGCTCCCTCTATATACCTATTAAAAATATAACGTACAATTTCTGCTTCTTCTTTATTGACGGTAATAGATTTATCTTCTGGATGATAGTCATAACCTAAGCAACCCTGAAAACCTACTAGCTCGCCACGTTTCATTTTCATTTTTAATCCTTTTTTAACATTGGAGGAAATATTTTCAACTTCCTGTTGGGCTACAGAACTGAGTACAACTAACAACAATTCTCCATCCATGGTTAAAGTATTTATATTTTCATCTTCAAAGAAAACAGCTATATTTTTTTCTTTCAACATACGTACATATTTTAAAGTATCTAAAGTATTCCTAGCAAATCTAGAGATAGACTTTGTAACAATCATATCTATTTCACCATTCATGCAATCATTAATCATTCTCTGAAAATCTTGACGATTTGTAACTTGTGTCCCAGTTATAGCTTCATCTGCATATATTCCTACGAATATCCACTCATTGTTTTTCTGTATTAAATCTGTGTAATATGTCTTTTGAGATTTATAACTATTTAATTGGTCTTCACTATCTGTACTTACCCTACAATAAGCCGCCACACGCAAACACTCAATCATTTTTCCCCGTTTTGATTTTGATATAGAGCTGCTAGCTTTAATAACTTCTACTTTTTTCATTTGACACCCTCCTTTTGTGTTCCTATAGTAGTCTTAATAGTCCACTAATTATAACACGATTTAAGAGGTTATATCTGAAACAATTTTATAATCTTTCATTATTTTTTGTTTTACTAGATAGTACTCTTTTTCAGAAATCAATTTTTGGGCAAGAAGTTGTTTAAGCATAGCTATTTGCATACTATAACGAATTAATTTTTTATTCATACACTCCGTCCCCCTATCTAATTTTTGTTTTACAAGTAATCGAACAGCTTTAGCAAAGCTCACGGGAGTTTCACCCCTGCATAGTTCTCATGTAGCCGTACCCATTGCCTGCGACGCTTCTAACGCTCGGACTGTGGCTATACGGGAGTATCATTATCACGATAAGAAAGTCATGGCTACAATCCCGCTAAAGATTGCTCACGGATCACTAACTGAATCGCTCGCTATCTTTATAGGTCATGGCGTATTAGTCCGTTGGCTCTTTTCTTATCGAAACGTATTCGATTACTTTTATTCAGTTTTCAAAGAACATTGGCTCGTTAGCCTATCAAAACATATTGAAAACACAATATGCTTTGATGGAATAACAAACCTCCCAAATCGGGAAGCGTGGAATGGTATGGCACGCTTCCACGAAAAGAGAGAGAATCTCACTTAATTTCAAATGCTAAAATCTTTGTAATTAATCTGGTTTCCATTCTTCCTCGTAAGACTTCATCAACGACCATACTTTGATTGCCGTATTCATCTTTCATTAGGCGTAGGGAACGTTTAGCAATATAACCCTTGTAATGCTTTAGAATATGGTTAATTGCTTCAGTATCGCCATCTGTAGCCTTTACAATGAGAGGAAAGGGAATCATAGGATATTGTGTTTTCATTCTTCAAATTCCTCCATAAACTTTTTTATTAAAGCTAGTCCACTGGTTCTATGCCGATAGATAGTTGAACGATTCAGTTTCAATAACTCTGCAATCTCTGAATCGTTCATATCCATAAAGTAATACAGCAGTAAAATTTCACGTTTCTTGTCTGGCAACTCACGCAATGCTTCACTCAACAAATCATGTTCTATACCAACGGTTACTCCATTGAGTGTATAAATCTGAAAATCAGTTGTCTCGTTACTGTTATCCATTGTAAAAAATTGGCTGACAATATAATCACCTACATCTGAAAATGAAATCTCATGTTTTGAAAGTCTAGAAAGATATTTGTAGTAATCCTTTCGTTCATCTTCCATGGCACGTTTGCAAATATAATCAAATTGATTTTCTATTGTAGTCTGAAAAGTAGATGGTTTCATGGTTTCTCACCCCCTTTCTTGTCATGAAAGGAAGTGAGCTTTGTGTCTCTATCTCCCTTCACACTTAGTCCCGACAGGAAAGGGGGATTTGTTGCACAAACAATTGAAATTCTTTCAAATAAATAATTTAATAACGAAAAAAGCACATAAACAGATTGATTTGTCTGTTTACATGCTTTATTTATTCGTGATGTATGATGTAAAAAACCACATTGATAACCATAGTTATCTACTGTAGGGGGACGACTTTTTTTGATAATGACCTCAATAGAGAGAGTTGAATACAAATAGTATATTTCATGACTACCTGACCTCCTACAAGCCGTCATTTCTAATTTAATTATTGTTTATAAAATATATAAAACGACGGCTCTTGAACCGTCGTTTGAAAGTAATTGATAATTTATTGCATGAAAGGATACTACCAAACTACGGTTTTTTTTATAAACTTTTGGTAGTATTATTTGTATTTTAGTCTGTTTAATAGGAACTAATAAACCATGTAGCACGTTTTTATATACCTGTTTCTAATTAAATAGGAACAGTAAAATATATATAGGTGGTTTATTATGCGTAAAAAGGAAGACAAATATGATTTCAGAGCCTTTGGTCTTAAGATAAAAGAAGCTCGTATGAAACAAGGTTTAACCCGCGAACAGGTGGGAGCCAAAATTGAAATTGATCCACGCTATCTAACAAATATTGAAAATAAGGGTCAACACCCAAGCATACAAGTTCTTTATGACCTTGTATCATTGCTTCATGTGTCTGTTGATGAGTTTTTCCTACCTGCTAACAATCTAGTAAAAAGCAGCAGACGTATACAGGTAGAAAAACTAATGGATGATTTTACAGATAAAGAGCTAATGCTTATGGAATCGCTAGCACATGGTATCAAAGAATCAAAATCCATAAAAAATGAATGACCAAAGGTAGAAAAAGAGCCGATAAGATGAGACTAATCATTCTCAAATTATCGGCTCTGCGTCTTTGCGTCTGGCTCTTTAATTATATTTACTTCTAACAGCTTTAGATTTATCAAAGTTTCCTGCTTACATTTTGGACAGTAGAGGGGAAAATTAATTAGTATCGTTTTAAAGTATGCTTTTGTCCGAGTTTTTGAACTGCAAATTGGACAGAGAATCCATTTGCTTTTTTCACCCATATGATCAATCCTTTATAAATTACTCTCTTATAAATTACTCTCTCAAATGATAATCTCATTCCTTCAATTAAAAATTTAAGTTATTTTTAAATTTAGAATTTAAAATCTAAATTCTTAATGTCTGTAATAATAACGTAAAGCATAAAAATAAAGATTCTATAAAGATTAAGGAAATTCATTCATTTATACAAGAAATTTATATGATGAAACTTACAAAATACGAACAAGTACTTTAAATCTATATCTTTTCCAGGATAATTTATCTCTATATCTATCAGTAATTATAATTTTCTAAATCGTTTTTTACTTTGTGATTAGGGTGCCAAAATATTACACAAGCTCCTCCATGTATTCCATTTTTTATTTTAATGGAGCCCCCAAGCTGTTCAATCAATTGTTTGACAATATAAAGCCCTAAACCAGAATGACCACCTTTACTTCTACGAGCTTTATCACAACGATAAAACCTATCGAAAGCTTTATCCAAATCTTTTTGATGAAATCCACTACCTGAATCACAAATTTCATAAAATATTCTTTCTTTTTCAGCTTTTACAGAAACTTCTATTGTACCTTTAATGGGAGTATGCTGTAAACTATTAGATATGATGTTATCAAGAATGCGTTCTAATCTGTCTTCATCAATTAAAAATGGCATTTCCATCTCTCCTTGTGTTTTCAATACAAGGTTTATTTCTTTTTGCTTAGCCTGTAACTGATAGTGGCTTACTTTCTTTTCTAAAAATTCAAGTAAATTCACTCGCCTAAGTTGTAATTGTACATCTGTTTTTTCTAGGTCAGAAGTATATTGCATTTGTTGAACAAGATTAGAACTCTTTTCAGCATTTCCTTTTATGACGTTAAGATACGTGTAAAGTTTTTCATCATCTAAAGTATTGGAATCCATTAATGCTTCCGAATACCCTCTGATAATAGATAGTGGAGTTTTTAAATCGTGTGCCAATGATTCAACCATTTCTACTCGTTCTTGTTCTAATTTCCATTGAGTAAATAATGAACTTTTTAACTCCTCTTTCATTTCAGAAAAGGCACTGCAAAGTTTTCCAAGTTCATTATCCGATTGGTAATTGATTTCAAAATCAAGATCTTTTTCCTTTATCTTATGAGAAGCCTCCATTAATAATTGTAGTGGATAATTTATATTTTTTACGAACATCCTAGAAAATAAAAGAGTAAATCCTATAATATAAAGAAACGGGGAAAGTAGAACTATAATAATAACTGTAATCATCCAACGTCCATTGTTTTCAGCGTATGAAATTCTTAGTTGATAAGAAAGAGTAACAGCTCCTGCAATATTCCCATCGTTAATGATGGGAACAGCATGAATAAAATCACCTTGATGTCTAAAAGTTGTATTGAGTTGATTAATGAGTTCTTCTTTAGTGGTAAAAATTTTCTCTTTGTTTGTTCCATATAGTATATTTCCATCACTATCTAGAACTTGATAAGTGATACCATCACCACTGATAGTATTCTTTAGTCCTTTTTCCTCAGAATCAGAGAGTAAATCTATATTTTTTTCACGAATATATGCATCAATTCCAGGAATCTGTTGCTCATAATAATTTGCTGGATAAACACTATTATATTGACTTTTAATATATAGAAAGGCAGCAAAACCATAAGTAATCACAGTTGCTATAATACTTGTAATTACAATCCAAGTGAAGGTCAATCTAAAACCTGTTACAAGTGAGCGATTTTTCATTTTGCATTTCCCGCCTTTCTCAAATCTTATTCCATTTATACCCAATTCCCCATACTGTAGAGATATACTCAACGGATGGCGTAACCTCAGCAAACTTTGCACGAATTTTCTTAACATGTTCAACTACTGTGGCAGAATCCCCATCAGAATCATAGCCCCAAACTTTCTCATAAATATGTTCTCGTGAAAATACTTGTCTTGCATGAAGTGCTAAAAGTTCAACAATATCATACTCACGTTTTGTTAGAGGAATATTATTATTTTCAATCTTGACAGTACGTTCTTTGATGTCTAGACTAAGCATTCCAAAATATAATTTAGTTCTTTTATTCTCTTCATTAATATACTGAGATCGTTTTTCTCTTCGTAAATTAGCTTCAATTTTAGCTATTAACTCTTTTAGTCCAAAAGGTTTTACAATATAATCATCTCCACCAAGAGTTAACCCTTTAATTTTATCTGTTTCCGATTGACGTGCACTCAGAAAAATAATTGGACATAGAACATCGTCTCGGATAGCACTACAAACTTCAAAACCATCAACTTCAGGCATCATAATATCTAGTATAATAAGGTCGGGCTGTTCTCTTGCTAACTCTATACCTTTTTGCCCATCATAAGCTACTAATACTTTATGTCCTTTTGCTTTGAGTTCATCTTCAAGCAACATTACAAGTTCTTTTTCATCATCAATAATCAATATTTTGCTCAACTTAGTCTCCTCCTCTACAAAAAGATTGGTATGACAATATAAATCGTATATTTATTGTTTAATTATAGTTTATGTTTACAAGTTTATAAACGGTAGACCCTTTTTTGTATTGATATAAAATTCTATCATCAATAGAATACCAAAATGTCATATCATCTAATATAACTTTATAGCATTCTGTTTCACTATAAGGCACACTAATTTGTTCTTTTCCTTCGTATTTAATTTCCAAAGGAGTTATTCTACCAGTAAGTGGTACTGTATCATTCAATTTAAAAGTGTCAGCTTCCTCATAAGAAAGCACTCCTAGTATAATTAACAAAGATTCATTATCATAATAGTATTCGGGTAAATCTATCGTTTGCTCACTTGATTTTTCAGATTCGGTTTTTACATACCAATCCTTTGTATACGAAGTACTAATTTCATAATTTTCATTTTTAGAATTAGACTTTTTATTATAATAGGACTTAGTAGGCATTAATGTATCTGACATAATTGTAACTCCACTTTGAATTTCGTCTGACCCATTTTTCTTTATCTTTGAAATATTATAAAACTTTGTATCTATTGACTTTGTTATCTCTATTCCTATTTCCCCTGTTTCTTCTTCTCTATTATAAATAGTATAGGATGCTTTTTGATAATCTGCCCAAGGTATATTGTTCATTAGTTCTAAAGGAGCATCTGCTAAATCTTTTTCATCTATATTATTGTATTTAATCTTGTTTGACAATTGGGAACAGCCACTTAAAATCCCAATACAAATAAGAGTGAACAAACCAATTTTTATAATAAACTTATTCATAGTATTTTCTTCCTTCCCATTTATCAAACCAAATCATTCCACAGATTAGTACTATAAAAAGACAAATCCCTACAGATGTAATTCCTATTAAAAATTGTTCTACCGCCCAACCTGAAGAAACTAAAGGTGGAGGAGTAGTCATATCAGCTGAAAATTCTAAATAAGGACTAAGATTTTTTACAAGTCTTACTGGCCATGCCCAAGGAATAAATTGCCAAATTGAGTTCCCAAGACTAGTTCCACCAGTTAAAGCAGCCGCTAACAGACCAGCAATACCAATACCAATAGAAGCTCCCATTCCCCATGCAAAACTCACCCACAAATGAATTGCAATGAGAGGAAGTGTTCCAATAACAACAAGGATTGCAGCTAATATGAAAAATAACCATAAATTTAAAACTCCTGGAAAAGCAATGATTATTCCAATACAAAATACAATTGTTGCTAAAAAAGTACTAATCATTAAAATGAGACTTAATGGAGTGAATTTACCCAAGTATAATTTATACCGAGGAAGCTTTGCACTTAAAAAACCATTAAAACTCCCAGCAAGTTCTTCTTCATGTACAATATACCCAGAAAGGATACCTATACCTACTGGAATGATGAATATTGTCCATGTTTCAAAGAAGGTTTGGAATACTTCCATTTGAAAATCACTGCTTGTTCCACGTAAAGCAAAATATCCTACTAAAAGCCCTGAAAATAAAACAGGTAAGAAAAAAGTAATCCATCTAACCATCGTTCTTTTAGTTTTCAGCCATTCTGATGAAATTAATCCAATCATTTTGTTTCCCTCCTATTAAACCAAAAGGCGGTGACTACAGTAATAATAATAAATGCTAGTAATGAGACTACGATTCCAATAGGAATGACAGAAGTATCTAAAAGTTTATCGCCAACTTCTAACAAAGTTCCATTTGGATGTACACCAACAATCGCACTCATTAGTCGAATTCCCCATGCCCATGGTATAAAAAACCAATATGAAGTGGGAGCTGATACCATACCTGCAATGAACCCTATAAATCCAACCGCCATACTTAGGAACAAACCTTTCCATGTTGCCGCCCATAACTGAATAGGAATCAATACAAGTGATACTAACCAAGAAACTAAACTAGCAGAAAAAATTTGTCCCCAAGGTATTTGTCCTGTTGCTGTAATCATTCCTGATAGAAATATAGCAATAACTAATACGAATGAAGAAAGCAAAGTATGAAATGCCATAATCAATATCTTGTTCATCCAAATATAAGCAGGTGAATTATTGTGAGCACGTAGTGAACGGTAATTTCCAGATTTCCGTTCCTGATTATCTACCAAAACAGCAAACAAAGCCATTCCAAATGGGAGAAATATCACTGTCCATACGTTAAAAACCATAGATATAACTAAATCCCATGTTCTTACAATATCTTCAGGCATTAATGCTACTCCTGCAGCTGCTTGTATTGCAAAAAATAATGGTATAAACACAATCAGTTTTCTTGTAAATGTTCTTTTATACTTGAGTAGTTCAGAACTTATTCCATTCATCTTTCTACACCACCCTCGATAACCTCCATATAAAATTTTTCCAAAGTCTCATCTGAATTAGGTACTCCCTGAAATAGAAGTTTTCCATCACTAATAATTCCGACATCATCAACTACTTGAGAAACTTCTGACAATATATGACTTGATAGAATAACTGTCATACCTCTTTTAGGAAAAGAGGCAATCAAATCACGTAATTTCTGAACTCCTGCCGGGTCAAGTCCGTTAGTAGGCTCATCTAAAATTAATAATTCTGGGTCTCCCAAAAGAGCAATTGCAATTCCTAATCGTTGTTTCATACCCATTGAAAATTGTGAAGCTCGTTTTTTACCCGTGCCTACTAAATCAACAATTTCTAAAACTTCATAAATTTTTTCTTTTGGTATCCCCATCAGTTTTGTATGAACCATAAGATTTTCAACTGCTGTAAGATTCCCATATAATGCAGGTGATTCAATGAGTGAACCAATTTTTAACAGATGATCACGCGTCCAAGGTTCACCATCAAAAATAATTTCTCCGCTTGTAGGTCGAAGTAGGCCAATAATCATTTTAAGTGACGTTGTTTTTCCCGCACCATTTGGACCAAGAAGTCCATAAACACTATTTCGCTTAATTTGTAGTGAAACTTTATTCACCGCAGATTGTTTGCCAAATTTTTTTGATAAATTTTTCGTTTCAAGAATTAAACCATTCATAATATTCTTCCTCTCATATAAATCTTTATTTCTACTACAATGAAAAGAATAATAAAAAAGAATAAAGAAACTATAATGTTTGCAAAAAACTTTTAATGTTTTTTCAAGTTTAAGGTATCTATATCAATGCCTAGTAATAAGGAAGCTTTGATAAAATGCTTCTTACAATTCCTTTACATCTCACAAAACGAATGAAATATATCAAAAAGTTTTCTTCGATTAATGTATAAGGATGAATTGAAGCTATATTACACTCAATCCACCCTTATAAAAATTATTTAACTTCTTTTATAATCTTCCAATTATCTCCATTCTTTTCTAGCACCAAATCAAATTGGGATACTTGGGTTGCCTTGGTCTGCTGGTCGAGATATTTTACAGCCAGCGATACTGTTATTAGATTATCCTTTCGATTGTAAATAGGATTTACTAATTCTTGAAAAACATATTCTTTTCCAATTGGCTTCAAAATCCCATCACTTACATAATAAGAAAGTTCTTTTGCGGTAGCACTAGAATAGAGCTTAAAGAACGTTGTTAAAAATTCATTGATTTCATTGGTTGTCATAGAATCAATTGAACCATTACTTTCTTTCATTTTGGGTGTGTAGTCTGATTTTTTAGGTATGCTGGTAATGGTTGGATTCTTAATAAGAACCATATTCCCAGAATCCTCTACATAAACGGTTACCCCATAAGCAGATTGGACATTCTTTTTATCTTCTCCCTCCGTAATTAACTGGTCTACACTGTAGGTCACATTAAACTGGTTTTCACCATCTGGTTCTAAACTCCATATCTGAAACCCTCTTAAAGACGACGATACAGGAATATCCTTACGAACTGTATCAATATTCAGAACTTGAAGTTCATCTGTTAGATAATCTTTCAATTTATCCACTCGGTTATCAATTGACTTGTCGGATTGTTCCCATGAATAATAAACTTTTGCAAAATCCTCAACAAAATTCTCTATACTGTGAGTATCGACATATTCCTTTTCTATGATTTTTGTTTCATGAATGGTGTGGATATCTATGGCTGTAAAGTGTTTGAATATCGCAAAGCTAAAACTAATTCCTAAAAGTACCCATAAGGCAATCACAACCTTTTTACGAGGATTGACCTTATGGACACGAGGTTTCTTTTCCTTTGGCATCTTTTCTTTATTCTTATTTTTTCTAAATAGCATATTGAATCATCCTTTCTCATTTCTTGATTCGTCCTGCTCCTACTAAATGCTGTTGCCAGTAAGAGCTAGTTAGGTCGGCATAACCGATAGGATCACCTGCGTGAAACATTTGGTTATTGCCTAAATAAATGCCTACGTGAGTAATATAAGAGCCAGCGTTATAGGTAGAGTGAAAGAAAATTAAGTCACCTGATTCTGCTTCTGATAATAGAATGTGTTGGGTCACATCATATTGTTGTTGTGCGGTTCGTGGTAAATTGATTCCAGCCTTGCCATAGCTCCATTGGGTTAATCCACTACAATCAAAGGAAGTGGTGGGGGAAGCACCCCCATAAACATATTTCCATCCCTCATATTTAAGGGCTTCATCCATAATGACTTGTACCGTATCATCATCAAATTGAGTAGTGACAAGATATTGAGATACCAATTGAACATAAAACATATTCCCATAGTTATATCGCCAACCACCATTAATTGGAATGGCAATGGGATTTGGGTAAGATACTTTTTCTCCATTAGAATATTGATTAGCAAAACTTTCAGCTAGCTCAAAAGTGTACTTATTTCCACGATTGGTAATGTAACCAAGAAATCCACCACCATAGTTATAGGATTGAATGACGGCGTTTAAATCATTGCCATTTTTCTCTGCTATTTGAAGCAAGGACGCAAAATATTTGACGCCTTGCTTAATAGAATCTTCTGCACCTAAAGTATTGGGTGGAAATCCAAGGGATTCAGAAGATTGCATCACATCCTCGGCTGTGCCACCAGATTCCACCTGTATAATCGCAAGTAGCACATGAACATATTCTTCAACTCCATATTCTTTAGCGTATTTATCTACCATAGGCTTATGAGCCAGCACTTCTTCGGAAACATTAACACCGCCAGATTGAATATTTGAAAATCCACTATCTTGTTCATCTGAAAAGAGAATAGCAACAAAGAGAAGTAAAGAGAAAACCATGAGGAATATCCCAGCACCGCCAATAATTAAATATTTTGGTTTCATGATTTCTCACCATTCCTTTTAATATGAGTGGTCTTTGGAATAGTATTATTTCTTATATTTTTTACTGGCTTTCGTTGGATGATTGGCGTATTTTCTCTTGTGACTGGACGTCGAATCGTTTTTACTGTTGGACTTGAAACAGTAGGTCTATGAATAGGTCGTTCTGTCGGTATATTGTTTTGACCCTCTGTTTTCGGGTTCGAAGAATTCACTTTACTTGTTGGACGGTCTGGTTTCTCCTCTTGTGTTTTGGTTTTGTTAATCGGTGCGGTGGTAGGTCTAGCAGTTTCTTGTTCATAAAATTTCTCTTGCCGAGCAGTAGGACGCCCATGGAATTGTTCTTGTTGTGTGGTAGTTTTTTCATAAGTGTCCTGTCTGATAGTAGGTCTTACATGAGTAGTAGAAGCAGGTTGTTTTTTCTGTTTAGCTTGTTCCATTTCGGTTCGACGTTCTGCAATAGTTTTGCGTCTTTGCTCCTGTTGTTCCTTCCGCCCAATGGCTCTGTCTGATTTGGTTTGAGAAATACTGGTTGTCAAGTCACGGACATTATCCGTTACTTTTGATTTTCCTTGATATACGGCGTATTTTGCATTGGTTGGTAAATCTTTGACTTGTTCTTTTAAGTTTCCAGCACTATCTTTGATTCTGTCTTTGGTATCAGCTATAGCCCCAATCTTTTGACCTGCACGTTTTCCAAGGGACGATTTTTCTTGTTTGTCTGGTCGTGAGTGGTCTGCTTGCGTTCGACTGGCAGAATTTCCAGAACCCGACTGTCCTTTTCCTGTAGCAGTAGCAATGGCAGTACCAGCACCTAAAGCAGTCATAGAACGACCAACCTTTCGTTGTAATCGGTGCATATGGGCGTGCATAAGCATACGAGGTTTTCTCATGATACGACGACCAACACTTTGAGAATCATTACTTTGTAGAGAGAACATACTCATTAAATCGCCCAGCTTAAAGTAGATTCCTGCAAAGGTCACAATCTGTAGAAAGGCAATCAAGAAAAATGGATAGCCTTCTGATAAGGTATAAAGCATGGTAGAAATACTAAAAGCGGTGGTAATAATCAGTGTAATTCCCGCTCTCGTTAAAATGGTATTAAACAGCTTTGTGATCGCTCGTTTTGACATTCCATCAAAAGAGGGAATCATACTTAGAATAAAACTCACGGGTAAAAACATGGCATAGATGATAAAAAGCACTTGTGAGAAAATCATGATTCCTGCTAGCAAGAATACAAAAATGGAAATACCAATATTGAAGATAAAGAGAAAGAAAACAGTACCCAATCGGTTAATGGTCTTTGTAATGGTAAGATTCGCATTATCTCTATCCTCAATTTCTTCTTTGACAATTGTTTCTCTATCTTCTCCATTATTGGTATCGGGGCTAGTCGAGAGTAAATTTTCCACTCGTTCTACACCAATACTTTCAATATCTGAATTATCATATTGAAGCAAGAGCCAAGGTTGTTGTACCTGTATAGAAAATAGACTATCTCTAATTAAGTCCACACTATCTTTCCCTTGACTGTCCGAATGAGGCATAACAATTTTTGTACCAAGGGAAAGACTAGCATTGCTAATATCTGATGAAAAGTCATTGATTTTCTTAATGTAATCGGGAGCATAGGCAATAAAGGAAGCGGAGAGTACAAAGACCATGACAAAATTTACAATGGCATGGATTGCCTTTGTGGTTTCTCTTTTTATTAATCCTGTATAGGCAACATAAATCCCAAGAACCAGAATTAAAATTAAGAGAAATCCAATATAAAATCCCTCTGATGATAAACCACCTGATGTCACACCAGCTAAGGTTTGCATATTTTTACCGACAGAATCGGCAGTAGATGAAATAAAATCAAGGGAATAGGCTTCTTGTACTAAATAACCAGTAGCATTGGAAAGGTAAAGACTGATTGTCCAGATGAAGTTGGTAATGGCATATAGACCATACATGACCTGTTTTCCAATGCCGTCCGACCAGTTCCAAGGTAACCACCCCCAGCTATTGTCTACATAGAAATCTAATTGGTAGTTCCCTAGTGGATATTTGCTGTACGCATTGGCAGTATTTACCGTATCATCCACTAATCCTGTCGCATGAACTACCGTTCCTAGTGTAGCTAAAAGCAAAATGACAATTACAAGGATTAAAAAACCTGTACCTGCCATTTTTAAAATTTGTTTGAGATTCCATTTTTCTTTTAATTTAGTTATTCCTATAGATGGTTTCATTTTTACACCTCTTTTCTAATAGGAGGTCTTGTATCAAAGGCGTGAAGTAGTTCCTCAAAAACAGGATGGAACTGTATCACACCGACACGTCCATATAAATCACTAATTAAACATTGACCATTTTCTAAATCTCGAAGTCGTTTCTGATTATTTTCGTCCTCTGGGTCAACACCAAAAAATGCAAGGGTCTTTTTAATTTCGTTGAGATCAGTGGAGCGAAAAGCAAATTTTAGTCCTAAATTATTTTTCAGTTTTTCATCTAATAAGTCATCTGTATTTTGGGTTACAAAATAAACTCCTGCATTCATAGCACGTCCAGCTCTTACTAATTTCATAGACAAGGTTTTACCTTGTGCCACTTGCAAGAAACTCCATGCTTCATCAAGGTCAACAATTTTAAAGACACTGCGGTCTGTATGAATAAAATCAAGGGCAAAGCTAGAAATGACAATAAGCATAGCTACGGAAAGTAATTCCATTGTGGTATATTCCTCAAAAGAAGTTTCCTTGTCTGGTAGCACTAAATCAGCTACTTGTATAATATTTAGCTGTTTTTCAAGGCTAATGGATTGTTCAACATCTCCATAACTGAATAACAGATGAGCAAAATCATAGTCTGTAAAACTTTCAATATGGTCGGCTATGCTATTACTCATGGTTGTATTTTCAACTCTTAATTCTTCAATCACTTTCATTAAACCACGTTCTTCACTATTGGTTACTGCACGAATAGCTTTTCTAAGAACAGGGAAACGCTGTCCATCACGGGAAGAAATTCCTGTTAGAAATGTAAGAATATCAATTGCCAGTGATTCGGAATCCTTTGGATTTTTCATAATGACATAAGGGTCGAGTAAGCCTTTGTTTTTTTCATCAGAGGTTAGATTAACAATATTGATTTCATGAGCGATTTCTGGCAATGTTTCTTTCCATTTGCCACGTTCTGCCTTTGGGTCTACAATGACTGCCTGTGCTCCATAGAGAACAGAGTAATAAACAATCATATTATTAGAGAAGGATTTTCCGCCACCTAATGAACCAACAAAAGCAGCAGAGAGAGCATTGGTTACAGAACCTTTCACTCCTTGACTGGCAAGAGCAGGTTTCAGATAAATATTTCTACCTGTATCTAAACTATAGCCAACATAGATTCCCTCATTTTCACCTAGCATTTGAGTTGCCCCAAAACCTAAGCCAGCAAGAAAATCAGAAGTTACATACTGGATATAATCATTCATATATCTTTTGCTTGCAGGTAAAAATTCTTCATGTAAACCGAGCATATCTCCAAAAGGACGCACCAGCTTTACACTTAAATCGTCATAAAAATCACGTACCTCATTACAACGGCGTTTTAATTCGTCAAGGTCATTGGCTGAAACACGTACTACATAAGAGAGCTTATACATGGATTCCTTGCTTTGGTCTAAATTAGATTCCAATTCATTTACACTTTCCAAGGCTTCTGCCACATTAGAGCTAGTTTCGTTATCACTTTGCCATGCATGATTATCCAAGTCTTTTAATTCTTTTTTCTTGTTTCTTACGGTACTTAAGGCTTTACGATTTGCTACAATTTCTACATTCATTGAGGTATCTATCGGGAATGTAAATTGTTGTTGCTGGTAATAAAAAATTTCAGATGATGGGAAGTCTAATTCGCCAACAATACTGTTAATAGTAAAGTAAGCCACATAGATGGTCTCATTTTCCTGTTCAATCTTTAAATGTCTTTGTTTTTCTTCCAGTAGACAACGGGTCGGTTTAATCAAGTCATAATATTTAACAAGAGTTTCCTTATTCCGTTTTTTCTTTGAAAGATGGTATTCATAATCTTCATAAGTTGTTCCTGTTTGCCCATATAGGTGTTCAATCAGATAACCAAAATCATCTTTTTCCAGCCTGCGGATTTTGAAGCGACGAGAGATTTTATTCTCCAGTAATTTTTCCATCTTTTGAAAACGCCAGATTTCTTCATTGCTCATACTGACAAAATCCCCCATGAGCTTATGATTCACATCATGAAAGAAATCAGTAAAAGCCATTTTTGCTTCTTTACCTAGACTTTTCATAGAAAAATCTTCATCATTCAAAAGTAACTTAAAACCAATAAAGAATCGGTAATCTACTTGATGTTCACCAATCATAGAAACAAGAGCTTCCGTTTGCTGGTCGATTTTCTCATAAGCCATTGATTTAAGTTTTCCTGTAACTTCTTCTTTGGAGCGTTCTTGTGTAGCTCTTATACTTGATTCTGTACTGATTTGTAAGGCGTGGATTTTTCCGTCACGGTTTTGTGCAATTAACTGCCTAAAAGAATCGTGAACTAGATATTTTTGTTCTGGACTTAGAAAAGAATAGTTATAGGGAATCAGTTCATAATAAGCGAAACATTCTCCATCTTTGTTCCAGACTAAATTATTTTCAATGTATTTAATCGGATACGCCATAAATTTCACTCCTAACGATTGTAACGGCTTCTGTTGGTTGGGATTTTTCCAACTTGATTGGTTTTCCAGCATAGGTTAGTTTTGGACGCACCAGATAAGCAATCACAGTTTTTAAAAATCCATAAGGTTTTTTCCCATCAAAGGTTTTCTGGCTCATAAACCATGTGAGAGCTACAGGAATACCAAAATATTTTAGAAATGCTCCCTCTATCAGTGAAAGTGGTGGCAAGTTTCCAAGTAACATCACCGCAAAGAGTGATACTACAAACCAAGTCATTTGCGTAAAAGAAATGGGGAAAGGTAAGCGAAAGTCATTGATAGAGTATAGTACCTTTTCTACCGACCAGATACTGGTATAGCTTCGTATTTTCTTCATGTAATCAATCCTTTCATAAAAAACAGGGTAGCTCGTTTCAGCTACCCCATAAAATAAAAAATCCATCAGTCATTTTTCTATTGATAGATTTAATATAAGATTTCAAATATCCCGTGACTGGTAGAAATGAATGTTCCCTCGATTTCTAAATCACGACCATAGGATTCATAATCAATATAGTTTTGTAGATTAGTAGGAACTTCTCCTAAAGCTCCTGTTTCTTCAATATAGTAGCGTGCCACATCTGCCATATCATCACAATCTGAATGACAAATAATATCTTCTTGATGTTCATAGAGTTCTTCAATACTCCCAAAATGAGATTGCAGGGCGGATAGTTCAGCACGTATTTCATCTGGCAATTCCTCAACGATCGTCCATAGGCGATTTAATTCGCCAATAGACGTGTATTCGTCAACTTCAAAAGGTAATTCATAATCGTGAATAACATATTCCTCGTATTCATCATTTAACCCAATACGTTCCTTTACTTCCTCAAAATCAATAGGAAGTTTAAACCATGCCCCTACTAATTCTCCCTCATTATATTTTCCTAGATTGGCAATGTAGACTTGCATATCATCCACAAAATTCACATCCTTTCTTTAAAATTTGCATAAAAAAAGCACTAGATTAATTTATCTAATGCTTTTTTATTTAACAATACAAATGTTTTTACTATTATTCTTTTTCGATTTCATTAACTATTGCGTTAAATGCAAAAGTATCCTGTATTAAATTTCTAAGCTCTCTAACATTTGAACAATATATAAAACTATCAAAGAGTCTTTCTCTAACATCAGGAGATAGGGGCATTTCATATTGTTTTGAAGATTCAACAAGGATTTTTTGACCGATTTTATTTTTTTCTTCACTAGTTAACTCTTTAAAATGTATAATTTTATCGAATCTATAAAATATAGGACTTCCTAGGTTTTCTTCAATCTCTTCAAGGCTTAGGTAATTCGATGTACAGATTATTATTGATTTTTTTAATTCCAAATAATAGTTTTGATCCTCGTAAATTCCTTCATCAAATAGTTGATAAAAAGCACTATGAAATGAGGGATGGGCTTTATCAAATTCGTCTAGTAATAATACATTTGATTCTCTATCTAATAAATCTTTAGCAAAACTCTTTTCATAATGTGCACCACCAAAAAGATAATTAGCAAACTGACTATTTTGATACATAGAAAATTGTTTTCTAAATAATGGTTCTCCAATAATCTCTGAAATGAATTTTGCCGTTTCGGTCTTACCGATTCCAGACATTCCATATAATAGTATAACTATTGGTTTTTTACGATTAGATAAGGTAACAGGAAACAATGCTTGTAGTAATTTCTCTTTTGCACTTTTTTGACCAATAATTCTGTCATCGTATTTTGAATTGATTTCTTTTAAATCATCTATATCCAAACTAGTATATTCTTGATTATGCACTTCTGTTTCTGGAAATAACCGCTTAATTTGATTACTAATTTGTAATGGGGGATTATGCAAATATAATCTATCATAATCAAATTTACTTAAAAAATTATTAAAGTTAATAATCACATGTTCTCTAACACCAGCGTATTCATCTGAACCCACAACTATATTTTCTACCCTAATCTTTTCTGGTTCACTTTTTGGTTGGGGTTGATCAGATATCTGAATAACCATATTTTTTGAATCTCTGTCATTCTCATATACTAATTCTGTTAGTGTTTTATATTGAGGTGGAATTGATTTATTAAATTTTACTCTTGAACCATAAAATATCACTATATCACTCACTAATAACACCACCTAACACTACATCGTATACATCTAGTAAATCATTTTTATCTTCATTTTTTTCCCCAGTAACTATTTCAGTAACGTCTATTTCATTTTTTTTCTTTTCGAATTTAAACTCATTTTCCATTGATAGTTGATTCATTGTACAAGTTCCTACTTTAATTCCATAGTAAGTAAGATTCATTTTTGATAAGTCTGCTAACGTATAACTATTTTTAAAAGCGTTAATATTAAATCTTAAAACTGTTTTAGGAACAGGTTCGCTTCCTAAAAGCATTTGATAATATCCTCTATCTCCAAGTATAGCTTTATTAAGTTCAGTTAAATCAATGGGTATTTCTTCTTTAGGTACCACATTTAAATATGAACTATACATTTTATAGATGGTTATGGATTCTTCTGGAGCATATACCTCTTCAGATTTAAAGATATGAATGTTTTTATCCTCTACAGCTAGTGACAGATAATCAGTTAATAAAGTGTTTGATATTGTTGATTCCATTATTTTAGCCATTTTAGAATCATAACCTGTATTAACACTACCAGAAATAGTTGCCTTAAAAGTAGAAAAAAGGTTGAATCCAGTTTTTGCTTGAGCATCTATTTCCGCTACAAGCTTAGCTAACCTTTCTTTATTTTCATTTGTTGACCAATCAATTTTTCCACCATTTTTAATGGTTACAAAATCATTAGCCGCTACTTCATCAAAGTAAATTATTTTTAAAAACTTTGAGTTTTTTGATTTTTTAGTCATTCATCAATCCTCCTATGTTTTAATTAGATATATTATATCATTATTATAGAAGTATCATGAGCCAATAATTCTATTGAATAGCTCCAATAAAATATCTTTCACACCCGCTGCATTAAAAACCAATCCTACTGCAATAATGGCAATGATGAGGAAGCTAATTAACTTACTGAACTCACGCTTGAAGCCAAGATACAAGCCGATCACAACGATAGCCAAGAGTACCAATGATTGAGCATTTGATAGAAACCAGTTATAAAGGTTTTGTCCAAAATTCATAAAAATTCTCCTTTCTTTTTTACAATTATTTAATTTACAGGAAAGTACTAAGTGATTATTTCCTTATCGTTTACTGACTGTTGTCTTAAAATCTTCTCATGTCGTTCCGTTAGTTTGGCATTATCCAAAATTTCCTTGATAATCTGTGTTTGATTGATTTCATCTAATTTCATGGCTACCTTTAAAGTAGGTGCGACTTGATGAGACAGCCAGTTCAACGTCCGTTGAAAAGAATATGGTTCTGGTTTTGTCGTTAATTTTAATTGTTCACGGTTGCTTCCAATAAACCAAGCCCATTCTTCATTGAGTTTCCAATCAGAACGGGGTTTTGTATCGTCTTTATCTACAAAACGGATATAGCGATTGATAATTTTAAAGGCAGTACGCTCTGGATTGTCATAGACTAATAAATCACGTACTGCATAATAGGCACGCTCATTTTTTAATCGAATTTCAAAACGATTTTTTACGTCTGCATCTTCAATGGGAATATTGTTTTTCTTGAACTGTTCATAGTCTTTTTCATAGATACAAAAATAGACTTCGCTTTGGAGTGAACCGATATAGAGTGTATTTCCCATACATTCTTTTTCATCTTTGCGTACCAACTCACCACTACGATAGCTTTTAAAACTACGGAAAACTGAAATACATTCTTCCTGTCTACATTTTTCTGTGAGGTTAGGAATATTTAAAATCCCAGTTTTATCATTGATAGCAAGGTCAAGACGTTTCATCACACCACCAGCCACTAAGACGTCCATAAAGAACTCATACCAGCTTCTTTGTTGTGCCAAAAGATAACTTTCAAATTGACGACAACCACGACCTTTTAATTCAACCAGTACTCCTTTATCTATCTCATGGGAGCATAGAATGAATATATCACCTAAAACATAATGTTCTGTATAAGAGTAGAAACCATAATCCTCATGAAGCATATAAGAAATTTTCAACCTCAAAATATCCTCAATTACGTGTTTGACATCTGTTGTAGGAAATCGAATCCTCACATAATCAAAGAGCATTTCCAAGGGAGCGTCTGGATTGAAGCGTTCCAGTGTTTCCCAAAGGGATTCTTGTAATTCATCTGATGGCTTGACTTTGCCTGTTTCAATGTCACTAAGATATTGTCTTGTAATGCCTGTCGCAATTGCCATACGATTTTGTGAAAGCCCATAAGTAATACGTTTTTCTTTTAATTCCTGTACCCAAGTGTTTTCATTCAGCTTAATCCCTCCAATCAAAAAAGCGTATGTCAACTATTGAAGCTCATTTGACATACGCCCAAATTTTCTAAATCCCTTGTAACCAAAGGGTTTTCTGCTATTTTTTTGTATGTTTCTTGTCGATTTGTACCCCCCTGTTAGATACGGGGGGTTAAGTGCTGCCGTGGCTATCGCCACACCAGCCAGCAAGATCAGTCCACACCTGCGACTTACGCTTCGCACGTCGCCTGCGTGGACTGTCTGCTGTTAGATAAATTCTTTATTTCCTCTAAAAAGTCATGACCTTTTGGTACTAAGGGCGTGTAAAACTCTGATATGACACTTGTTCCCACATCTACATAGCCACGTCCTTTGATTTGCTTTAAGAAGAACTCTTTTTGTACGTCACTACCAAACATCATGCCATAACCCATTTCAGACATTCTTCCAAGTGCTACTCTGAAATTAAACTGGTCACGGATTCCGTCACCTAAATATTTTGCGTCTGGGCGTTGACAAGCCAGTATTAAAAAGAATCCAGCTTGGCGACCTAACATAACAATTTGTTTCAATTTATTTAAGACTGCGGTATTTTCTTTTGTTCCCAGCATTTCCATGAAAGCCACGTATTCATCAAAAATAAGAAAATTGGCTGGAAGTCCTAAATAGGCATAATTTTCTCCCGTTTTATAATTTTCCATTTGCTTCATATCCTCACTGCGTTTCATCATTTCTTCATAGAAATTATCAATGCAGGAAAGCATATCCTCTTTTTTGTAGTAAACATTTTCTAACACAGAGCCTAAATCTGCAAGGTCAGCATTCTTTGGGTCAAGAATATACAGATTTGAATCTGTATAAAGCAATGCTTCAATCAGTGTTAAAATAAAGTAGGTCTTACCGCCACCTGTACCCCCAGCAATCAGCATATGAGGGAGCTTGTCATATTCCCACCATACATTTTCCATCAGTCGTAATTTTCCATCTGTAGCTTGTACTTCATCAATAGAAATCCGACTAGCGATAGTGTCGTAAAGCAAGGTATATTCCACGTAAGAATCCTTTAACTCTTTATCCGTCAGCTCACAGTACAAGCCACTTTCTAATTTCTTTTCTAGGTGTAAGAGCTGGTCTTGATATTTCCCCAGCGTGATTTCCACTCGTATCTGTATCAAGCCATTTTTAAGACGATAAAATATTTTGGGAAAGTAGGTTATCTTTTCCTTAGTACGACTGGACGAATCTTTGAAGAAACCATCTGTTTTAACCTGTTCCGATTCATACCATTTGTTTTCAAGTACCATCTTCGCCAGCTTTTGACGGTGGTAGAGCTGTTTTACTGTATCATATCTATATCTTCTGAATACAAAAGCCACCAGCAAGCAGAGAAGAATTGCGACACATAAACTCATCATTAAATAGGAAGTGTCAATCTTATCTACTTGCGATAGTGTAAAGTCCTGCCAGTTAATCTGCTGGATTGTCTGCACATGAAACAGTCCGATAACCAGCAGGAAAATTGGCAGTAAGGACGCTATTGTAAAATGAAAGACTAAATCTTTGTCACTTGGGCGAATTCTTTTACCACGAATACCAAACTGTTTCATGCGGGATTTCCTCCTTTCTCTCTAATGGAAGTAGCATAATTATTTATCCGTGGCTGGTTCTTTTTTAGGTTGTGGCTGATTTTTAAAGGTACTGGTATCTTTCGTCAATACAATATCGTCTGCCTTGATATACCAGTCAACATCTGCCCCTCGGAAGGTAGCAGTGGCGACGGTATCTGCAACTGGATTGATGATTTCCACTTTTGCGTTATAGTCAAACTCTTTCAGTGGAACACTGGCAGGAATACTCACTTGAATCATGCGACCTTGCCCCTTTGATTTAAGGTCATAGGTACGCTCTTTGATTTCATCTGAAACCGTACCGTCATCATTTTGTATTCGTACTTCACGACGGAGTGCTGAAAATTTCAATTCTCCAAATGTGGCGTCTTTATCTAATACAATGCCATTAGGTAATCTCATCATTTTTCCTCTCTTTCTTTATTCTTTTATCATATCGTCCGCATGTAAAAGGTAATTGGTAAAACCACGAGTACCAATTTTATAGCCCTCTGCGGTAATACGTGGATTGACTAACTTCACACGTTCCTCAAAGCCGAAATGTTTTTCGCCAGCTTCAGCAGGAAGCACCACCACAATATCATCTGCTCTTTGAACATCAGAATAGAGATTATAGCTTCTTGATAAGACAGTTAGCCGTCCGTTGATTCTTCGCTGAACGACTTTATCCTCGCCAGCAAATTCTAAATTGCCGAATGTTTTTTCCATGTTGGGAATCACAAATTTAAGTTCCATATTTTTACCTATCCTTTCTTTTTTATAGTTGAATGAATTTTATTTGTTTGATGGTATAAAGGGAGGGGAGCGACCTTTAGTTTCTTGATTTTCTGTTTTCATAAGTTCACTTCCTTTCAAATTGGGTAAAAAAATAGACGTTCCCTTTAATCAGAACGTCTAAGTATATTTATATTTATTTGTTTTGAATAATAATTAATCTCAATTATTATTTTGCTGATTTATCATTTCTTGAATTATGGTTTTAAATTCAAGTAATTCTACAGATTTAACATAGTAGCCTAAATTAGTCATTACAGATGTTCTGCTAACTACTTTTTGTTGTGTAGGTATATCAATGACTGATACCTCGCCGTTTGCATTCATTGTTGGACCCGCATAAAGAATACCTAAAAAAATCAATCTGCTATTCCCAAAATACGTATTACCTTTTTTATCAGAGTAACTACTTTCATTTAAAATATAAATCGGTGACCCAGAAGACCCTGGAAATGCAGAAATGTCTGCTAATGCTATCCCTTTTTCATTAAAATCATATGCAGGGTGTGAAGCAGTATAACCTTTTCTAAAAATAGGATAATTGTGCTTACTATCCCATAATCCAATTGGATATCCAATCATTACAATTTCTTCTAGAGCACTTAATTCCATTAATTTCTCTTGACTAGGAATCAAGCTTTCCTCATTAGCTATATAGAATACTTGTTTTCCTGTTCTCTTTTTTACTTCCTCAAATATTGGATTTATAAATGTAAAACACAAATCCTTTTCAGAATGAAAAATCCATTCTGTCTGCAATGTGAGTGCATAGTTTTCTTTGGTTTCACCATCTTCTTCTCTTAAATGTAGAAGAAACTTAACAGTTTCCATTCTATTATAGTTTACAACATGTTTGTTGGTAACAAGAATAGGAACGGTAAGCTCACCTTGCTTAAAGTTAAAAAAGAATCCTGTTCCAGAAGAACCGTCATGAGCCTCTATTCTTACAGTATTAAACATTAATTGTTCTGCCAAACTAATCGGTTTCATATAAACCCTCCTATATTTAAACAAGTTTTTTATAAACGTAGTTTGTCTATTTTCTTGTATCTCCACACTCTATATCAATCACTACAGAAACATTGATGTAGTCTTTTATCTCTTTATTTCTGATTTTATCACCCTCACCAGTAAAGACAATATGCTTGTAAAAGTGCTTGAAATAAAGGATTTCTACGTATCTGCTCGTTGTATCAACACAATAGTCTCCACATGAGTGGTTTGTGGGAATAGATCAACTGGCTGGACTTGTTTTGTCACATAGCCTTCTTCTGCAAATAGCGCTAGATCACGTGCTAGTGTGGCTGGGTTGCAAGAAATATAGACAATGCGCTCTGGCTTAACCGCAGCTGTTGTCTCGATAAAGCTAGCTTCTAGACCTTTTCTTGGCGGATCGACAAAGACAACAGTTGGCTGAATGCCTTCACGTAACCATTGAGGCATAATCTTCTCCGCTTTGCCTACAAAGTAATGAACATTTTCTAAGCCATTTCTCGCAGCATTTGCTTTGGCATCTTCGACCGCTTCAGCAACAACTTCCATTCCGAGAACTTCTTGGACACGATCAGCTAAACTGATTCCGATGGTTCCGATTCCGGCATATGCATCCACGACAATGTCATCCGGCTGTAGATCTGCTAATTCAAACGCTTTTTGATACAGCACTTCTGTTTGGGCCGTATTGACTTGGTAGAAAGATTTGGCAGAGATTTGGAACGTCTTATCGAACAATTGGTCATCAATCGAAGCTTTTCCATAAAGGACTTTCTCTACATCACCCATGATGACATTGGTTTTTTCTTCATTGATATTTTGGATCACCGATACTACTTCAGGAAGCTCTTCATGAATGACTTCAGCAATCTCTTCTCCTTTGAAAAACTTCGCTTTTCGTGTGACTAAAACGACCATCATTTCACCTGAGTGGTGTCCGCGACGGATCACAACGTGTCGTAAAAAGCCTTCGTGAGCTTCTTCGTTGTAGGCTTTGACGTTAAAACGCTGCAAAATGTTCCGCACGGTTACGATCGCTTGATCGATCGCCGGATCTTGGATATAGAAATCTTCGATTGGCACCAAGGTATGACTATTTTTGCGGTAAAAACCAGTAGTCAACTGCCCTTTGATTTTTTGAACGGGAATTTGCGCTTTGTTACGGTAGCCAAAAGGTTGTTCCATTCCGATCGTAGGCAATACCTCAACTTGCGGCATTTTCGCGACTTTTGCTAAAACATTCTCTACTTGTTGTTGTTTGAATGCCAATTGCTTTTCGTACTTCAAATGACTCAAAGGTGCGATACCGGTTCGCAACAAATCTTCATTAGGCAACTCTTGACGATCTGGACTCGTTTGTAACAGTTTCATCACTTTGGCAAAACCGAATTTGTTGCCAACTTTCAACACTTTGACTAACGCACGTTCGCCGGGTAATGTGTTTTCAATAAAAAGTAAATAGCCATCGACTTTGGCGATGCCGTTTCCTTCATGGGAAAGATCTAAAATATCGACCTCAAGTTCCTGATTCTTCTTAACAGGATAATTTTTCATAGGTTTCTCCTTTGTACTTGCTTTTCTCATTTTAAAAAGGAATCACTGAAATTGCAAGCGCTGTTTATTTCGATGATGGCTCTTCGCCAACATTTTGAACAAAAAACATCCGAAGGATAGAATCGGCTGATTGCTTTTAGGCTCTGCGGCGAAGAGCCGCTGCACCACAAGAGCAATTCCTTTTCCATCCTTCGGAAAATCATCTACACGAGAAGTCTTAGACTTCCTTAGGTGTTTTATTTATCAGCTGTTTTTCTTTTTCTGTGATTTTTCCCGTTCGCTCTTGTTCAAGATTTGTTTTCTCAAACGAATGCTTTCTGGGGTTACTTCACAGTATTCATCATCGTTCAAGAATTCCAATGATTCTTCCAAAGAAAGAATGCGAGGTTTCTTGATAACGGATGTTTGGTCTTTGTTTGCTGAACGAACGTTAGTCATTTGTTTTGCTTTCGTGATATTAACGGTTAAGTCTTTGTCACGAGAGTTTTCACCAATGATCATTCCTTCGTATACTTCGGTACCTGGTTCAACAAAAACAGTTCCCCGTTCTTCAATACTCATGATCGAGTAAGTCGTTGCTTTACCTGTATCGATAGAAACCAGTGCGCCTTGATGACGACCACCGATTTGACCTTGGATCATTGGCAAATATTGATCGAAGGTGTGGTGCATGATGCCGTAACCACGAGTCATAGATAAGAATTCTGTCGTATAACCGATCAATCCTCGAGCAGGTGCCAAGAAAATGATGCGCACTTGTCCATTTCCTGTATTGATCATGTCTTGCATTTCTGCTTTACGCATGCCCAATGATTCGATGACTGATCCCATGTATTCTTCCGGTGTATCGATTTGAACACGTTCAAATGGTTCACATTTCACGCCATCAATTTCACGTTCAATGACTTCTGGACGAGAAACTTGCAATTCAAAGCCTTCACGACGCATATTTTCGATCAAGATCGACAAATGAAGTTCTCCACGGCCAGAAACGATCCATGAGTCAGGTCCAATTGGATCAACACGCAATGACACGTCTGTTTGCAATTGAGCCATCAAGCGCTCTTCGATTTTACGTGCTGTAACGAATTTTCCTTCACGACCAGCAAAAGGAGAATTGTTCACGATGAATGTCATTTGCAATGTTGGTTCATCAATATGCAGCACAGGTAATGAATCTTGGTGATCAATTGGTGTCACTGTTTCACCAACGAAGATATCTTCCATTCCGGAAACCGCGATCAAATCACCGGCTTTGGCTTCTTGGATCTCTAAACGTTTCAAACCAAAGAAACCGAAAAGTTTCGTTACACGGAATTTTTTGACTTCTCCATTTAATTTCATCAATGCAACTTGGTCGCCGACTTTGATTGATCCGCGGAAGACACGGCCAATTCCGATACGTCCAACATAATCATTATAATCAAGCAATGATACTTGGAATTGCAAAGGTTCGTCACTGTTGTCGATTGGTGCTGGAATGTGTTCAATGATCGTATCGAACAATGGCGCCATCGTTTTTTGCTGATCAGCTGGATCGTCTGATGCACTAGATGTACCGTTGATTGCAGAAGCGTAAATGACTGGGAAATCTAATTGGTCGTCATCTGCCCCTAATTCAATAAATAATTCCAACACTTCATCGACAACGTGTTCTGGACGAGCAGATGGTTTATCAATTTTGTTTACAACAACGATTGGCACTAAATGTTGTTCCAACGCTTTTTTCAAAACAAAACGTGTTTGCGGCATCGTTCCTTCATACGCATCAACAACTAAGACAACACCGTCGACCATTTTCATGATTCGTTCCACTTCTCCACCGAAGTCCGCGTGTCCTGGGGTATCCATGATGTTGATTTTTGTGCCATTGTATTCAACGGCCGTATTTTTTGCTAAGATCGTGATACCACGTTCTTTCTCGATCGCATTTGAATCCATCGCCCGTTCTTGTAATTGGGTATGGCTATCTAACGTTTGGGATTGTTTCAATAATTCATCAACTAATGTAGTTTTTCCGTGGTCAACGTGGGCAATAATAGCGACGTTGCGGATATCATTTCTAATATTCAATTTATAAACTCCTTTTTTGGTGACATTGCACTCGACAAGCCATTATACCAGAATTTCTTTCTGAAATATAGTGCAAAGTTTTCATTTTTACAGAAAAAAACAGATACCCGTAGATATCTGCTCGTCATTTATTGATTTGCGATCGTCAATAATTCTTGAAATGCTGTTGGTGTGCCACCAATAAACAATTCCCGACCATCTAGAGCAAGTTCCTCTCCGGTGATATTCGCCATCTTCAAACCTAATGTTTCCATTAAGATACCGCCAGGGGCATAGTCCCATGGCGCTAGGTTGGAAATATAGCCTGCGCGCTGACCTAAGACCAGCGCAATCAATTCGATGCCCGCACAACCGGTCATCCGTACACCTAGTGCCCGTTCACTCATTTCGACTTCATGATGACGATTATGCATCAACATGGGCGCATTTAATCCGATCAATCCTTCCTCTAAAGCGATATCTTTCGGCGGATCGATTTTTTTTCCGTTGCAAAAGACCCCAATTTCCGGACCACCCCAAAGAAATTCATTTTTCATGACATTATAAACAAAGCCAAAACGTCCTTGGCCTTCTTCATATACAGCAATCATGATACAGAAATTCTCTTTTTCCAACACGAAATTCATGGTTCCGTCAATAGGATCAATGATAAATACTCGTCCACTAAAATCTGAAAGTCGATCTAAACCATTTTCTTCCCCTAGAATTTTTGCTTCTGGGTCAAAGGCTTGAATCTTCTCAATTAGAAAATCCTGCGTCGCCTTATCCAGTTCAGTCACCAAATCTTTCCGACCTGATTTTGTTTCAACGATCAGAGACTCTTTATTTAGGTTTTCTTTGATTTTTTCCCCTGCTGCAATCATCCAGCTATGGATTTCACTAACGATTTCTTGCATGGTTGCTTTCTACTCCTTCATTTTCAGTTTACCGCTTGTCGTCTTGACCGCTTGAACCGTTCGATACAATGAGTATCCGCTCAAGTCTTCGAAATCTCTGCCTAAACGGCGCTCTTCCCCAATACTTGGCACAACTTTCTTAAACTGCTGATAAGCTTCTAAAAACTCCGCTGCCGGGATCCCTTTCTCGTAGGCTTGTTCTAAGCGATCCCATAGATTCATTACAATAACCATTTCATCTGTTGACCAGTCCAGATCTAAAGGATATTGATAATCACGCATTTTAATCACCCCTATTCGTCCTATTCAGTGTACCATAAAAATACAAATTGGTCAGAGACTCTGTCGCAAAATAAAAGAGGACAGCTCTCAATGAGAGATGCACCCCCTATTTAAAAAAATGAACGAATGTTTTGAAGAAGACCCCATGATGCCTAGGCTATATCGCCTTTTACAGACTTAATCGAGCTTAGTCCTAGCTCTAACTAAAATACGAGATACCTTAACTCATTCCACGTTGGTTCATTTAGATAGTTGTGCTAGAACTTCAGTAAAGTCTTTAACATAATAGCGTAGGTTTTTTCTTCCCTTAATAAGGATCGTATGTCCCTCGTTTTCCAAAGCGCTTTTTTGTTTCTCGATTCCGCCTGGATACTTAGGGTTTAACTCCCCATTCGCTTTTAATGTCCGCCAGAAAGGAATTTTATCTGTTTTTCTTTGTTCACTAGCCCATGCTGCGATGGAAACAAAAATACCCGCGGTGATTGGATCTGTGAAATCGGCGCCATACCTTTCTGCCAGATACTCGCGAATCTTACTAATCGTCATCACTTGGCCTAATGGGATACGCCCCATGATTTGATTGTAATCCACTGGAGGAGCCAAAAGCATTCTCTTTCCCCCATATTTCTCAATACTCTTTTCATCTATGATTTGCTTGATTTTCGGCATTCCTTTCGTCTCATGGAGCATCTTATTGAAATCTTTCTTTTTTTCATCGACCATACTAGTCCCTCCTTTACTTTCAAAGTACCGCCTTCTAAATCAAACTGCAATGAGAAGCTTCAAATTATTTTGAAAAAGCATGCAAAAATAAAAAGTTCTTGATGATCTGAACGGATTTCCACCAATTCACGCTGATATAAAACTTTGTATATTCTGTGCCCCATTGCCATGGAATAGGGAAAGAACCATCTTCTAGCTGGTTCTCTGAGATTTTAGCGGCTTCTTGCTGACAAAGTTCTTTATCAAAAATGGTGAGCATTTGTTCTTTCGAGAAAAAAAGTCCGATGGTTTGCTGGTGTAAGAAGTAAACCATTCTTCTGGGGCTTTCGAGACGGTTTGACGAATTTGTTGGCACAACACTTCTTGAAAATTTATGTTCTCCAAAAGAGGTTGATCATGTGTTTTTTTACAATAGTTTAGCATTTCCAAATAAACGACTAACGTATGCCTATCATCGTTGTCTCATTGAGAAAGCTATCAATGGCGGTTTGAAGGATTCCCTCCGCTTGTTGAGATAAACCAGTATCTTCCACACGGATGATCATACCAGCAAAACTCACGGTGGGATTATTAGCCGGCACACCTACAGGACTCTCCTATCAGATGGCATGGGAGTAAAAAGCAGTCGAAGGTACTTGGTTCCGCCATTTCCCTTCAGAAAAATCTTTCCCACTGGACAAGCACCTCAAGATCCCCTGTATTATAGGATTTTTAGCATCAAGGCAATTGATCTCTCGTAAAATACTGCAGGCAGCTCACGCCGCAATCGGGGTGCTGTTGGGTTTCCAATTGTCTGGCTCTAAGCCGTGACCAAAGCCGCCATCCTCGTTTTGATAGACCTCTAACATCTGTATAACATTCTCCCGGCTACCGTCTTCAAAATGAATCTGCCAGCGTGCAAGTTCCAATGGACGTGCATTTTGATAAATAGATTGTCTAGCTTTTTCAAAAGGTTCCCTATTTTCACGCTCTTATTCAGTCTTGTTCAGATCTGTTCAGACTTGTTAAGGCTTGCTAAGACTTGCTAAGACTTATTGGTTACTTTGATTATGACCTAATTTATTATTCGTTACAACGCTGACACTACTAGAACTATCCCTTCATTGATCTTCTATTTTCTTTAACGACTGCTTTTTTACTCTTGCGGCTACACTTTACAGATAAATGCTAGTCGTCTTTCTTGAAAAGCATTCTTTTGGTGTTTCCTTTTCCTTGATGTTACAGTAAGAATAGCAAGAATAAAGGAGGATTTCATTTGCGCTTAGAAAATAAAAAAATCATCGCGTTAGTCGACAATGATTTCGAGGATTTAGAGCTTTGGTACCCTGTTCACCGTTTGCGAGAAGAAGGCGCTCAAGTGGATTTAGTTGGCGAAGAAGCCCATAAAAGCTATAAAGGAAAATACGGAGTTCCTGCAGAATCCGCGTTTGCTTTTGACGACATCCATGTGGCTGATTATGATGCCATCTTAGTCCCTGGCGGTTGGGCACCGGATAAACTGCGCCGATTCCCACAAGTCATTTCTTTTGTTCAAGCAATGGACAAAGAAGAAAAAGTCATTGGTCAAATATGTCATGCCGGCTGGGTCTTGATTTCCGCGAATATATTGCAAGGAAGAAAAGTGACTAGCACCCCTGGCATAAAAGACGATATGACAAACGCCGGAGCTACTTGGGTGGATACACCAGTTATCACCGACGGTCACATCGTTTCTAGCCGTAGACCACCTGACCTGCCCGATTATATGCGGGAATTCATCGCTGTTTTAGAAAAGAAATAACCCGGCTAGGCTGATTCACTTTAACGAAAAAGAGTGGCGATGATTGTTCGCCACTCTTTTTCGTTATCATTTTTGAACATTGCTCTAGCTATTTTTGTCATTCCTTGTCTGCTATTCGGAAAGATCGGAAATAGCAGAGGCCTTTGGCAGCTTACGGATCCCCCATAGCGTCAATAACGCTCCAATCAAAGCAAAGCACGTGCCGCACAATAACATCTGCCAGACACCGAAGTTCTGTAAAAGGCTGCCGCCTAAGATATTCCCCAGCACACCGCCTAATGTCGTCGCAATAATGATCAGCGTTTGTCCAAATACCCGATCTTCATCTGCCAATACGTGATTGAAGAGATAAGCAGACGCTGGGATAAATAAAGCAAAACTAAAGCCCTGCAATAGGTGTGTCATTTCCATCATAACAATCGTGCTGGTAAGCAACATCATTACTCCTCTGACTGCAAATGCGATACTAGAAAACAAAAGCCAAAACTTGCTGGACTTTCTTTTGACCAAACGTTCGAAGAATATCATTCCTGGCAACTCGCATAATGCAGCAATCATTAATGAAATTCCTACTTCTTTGCTGCCGCCTCCGATCGAAGCAAAAATCTGTGCCAAGAAGCTATTGATCATTGTGTGAAAGCTGAACAGAAAGCTGAATCCTATGAATAACAAAAGTAAAAAAGGATATTTTTTTCCTAACCCACCCGAATGCTTCTCTTCTATCTTCAACGGCAGAACCCTTGTCTTCACTGTGGGCAGCAAAAGTAAGAGGACAAAAAACAGTCCTGCTTCTACTAATGCCATTATTGGGAGAAGCGCAGCCGAATAGCTCGCCAACAACTGCCCTAATAAGAAAGAGGTTGCGGCATATCCTAGTGAACCGCCTGCTCTCGAAAAACCAAAATTAATCCCATAGCCGGTGTTCACATACTCAAATGCAAGAGCATTGATAAATGACTGCATGGAAACTAGCACGATTGCACCAATGATAAAACTGATAATCGTCAGTGCTGGCAGTAATAACCCTACTAGAAGAGCGATAATCAGGCTCAGTGTCATCCCTTTTAGGACAGCAATCAAGGGAATCCTTTTTCTTTTAATGATCACTTGACTGATGAAAGGCTGAAGCGCGGCTGAAAAAATATTGATAAGTGCTAAGATCCCACCGATTTTTGCTGGATCGATCTTAAAATAAATCAGAAATAATGTGGCAAATCCATAAATTGAACAAAACATCATCCAATAAAGAAATTGCAGACTTGTATAATAGAGACGAATCGTTTTCCCACCCAATTGTTTACGCATACAATCCCCGCCTTCATCCGTTTTAGATAGCAACTTAATATAGCATAATTCAGACAGATTTGCTACAGCAATCAAGTAGGCAATCGCCAGTATTTTATGCCATTCACTGATACTTGATCCCATAAAAAAACTCGCTCATCGAAAGGATGAACGAGTCTTCTATCATTAAATATGGATTGGTAAGCCTAATGCCAACTCAGCAGCATCCATGGTGATCTCACCTAAAGATGGATGTGGGTGGATCGTTAACGCGATATCTTCTGCGTTCATACCTGATTCGATTGCAAGAGCCAATTCTGAAACCATGTCACTTGCACCTAAACCAGCGATTTGCGCACCGATGATCACATTGTCTTCTACTGTTGTTACTAAGCGGATAAATCCTTCGGTTTTACCAAGAGACAATGCACGACCATTTCCAGAGAATGGGAATTTGTAAGCTTTCGCTTCAATTCCAGCATCTTTTGCATCTTTGATCGTCATACCGACAGAAGCTAATTCTGGATCAGTAAAGGCAACCGCTGGCATTGCTTTATAATCAACAGCAACTTTTTTACCAGAAATGGCTTCAGCAGCAATTTTTGCTTCATAACTTGCTTTATGAGCAAGTGCTGCACCAGGTACGATATCTCCGATTGCAAAGATGTTTGATACGTTCGTACGGCCTTGTTTGTCAACTGTGATCAATCCACGTTCGCCAACTTCAACACCGGCTTGCTCTAAGCCCATGTCATCTGTATTCGGACGTCGACCAACTGTAACCATCACATAGTCAGCTGTCACTGATTCTTCTTTGCCATCAACAGCGTATTTAACCGTTACACTATCGCCATTATCAACAGCTTCTTTAGCCATTGCATTAGTAACGATCGTTACGCCTTTTTTAGCGAAGTCTTCTTCAACTAATTTAACCATATCTTTTTCATAAGTTGGCAAAATTTGAGGAGAACCTTCAAGAATCGTTACTTCTGCTCCAAGGTTTGCATAAGCAGCACCAAGTTCAGAACCGATGACACCGCCACCGATAACAACGAATTTTTTAGGCACTTCTTTCAATGCCAATCCGCCAGTAGAATCAAGCACACGTCCACCGAATTTGAAACCAGGGATTTCAATTGGGCGAGAACCTGTCGCGATGATTGCATTGTTGAAAGAATAAGTTTGAGCTGAATCAGGATGAATCACACGTAATGTGTGATCATCAACAAAGAAAGCTTCCCCTTCAATTGTTTCAACTTTGTGTTTTTTCAATAGGAAGCCAACACCTGAAGTCAATGTTTTCACAACTTTGTTGTCTTTCCATTCTTGTGTTTTAGCAAAATCAAGTGATACGTTTTCGCTTGTTACACCAAACATTGTCGAATCTAGTGATTCTTGGTAATGATGTCCTGCTGCAATCAATGCTTTTGAAGGGATACAACCAACGTTCAAACAAACACCGCCAATGTATTCTCTTTCAATGATCGCAACTTTTTGTCCCATTTCCGCTGCGCGGATGGCAGCTACATAGCCGCCAGGTCCCGCACCGATTACAACTGTATCTAATTCAACAGCAAAATCTCCAACTACCATTTGTTAATCATCCTTCCATCATTAATAGCTCTGGATCAGCTAATAGACGTTTGATATTATTCATTGCTTGTTGCGCTGTTGCACCATCAACGATTCGGTGGTCAAAGCTCAATGAAAGTTTCATTACGCGGCCGACAACGATTTCGCCCTCAGCATTGACGATTGGTTGTTGCGCGATTGTACCAACACCCAAGATAGCTACTTCAGGGTAGTTGATTACTGGTGTGAACCAGCCACCGCCTACAGAACCAATGTTACTGATAGTGATCGTTCCGTTGCGCATGTCATCTGCAGAAAGTTTGCCGTCATGAGCAAGTTTAGCTTTTTCGTTGATTTCATCAGCGATAGCAAACATTCCTTTGCGGTCTGCATCTTTGACATTTGGTACATATAACCCATGATCCGTATCCGTAGCAATACCGATATTGTAGTAGTTTTTGTACACAATTTCTTGTTTTGCATCATCGATTGAAGCATTCAAGATAGGGAATTTTTTGACTGTAGCAGTCAATGCTTTTACAACATATGGCAAGAAAGTAAGTTTTGTGCCATTGGCAGCAGCAACTTCTTTAAATTTCTTACGATTATCCCAAAGATTTGTTACTTCTACTTCATCATGCAGTGTTACATGAGGTGCTGTATGTTTGCTGTTGACCATTGCTTTCGCAATTGCTTTACGTGTCGGAGTTAATGCTACACGTTCTTCTAAATCACCCAAGTTAGACTTGAAGGCTTTAGCTGGTGCTGCTGGTTTGCTTTCAGCTGCTGGTGCTTGCGCTTCTTCTTTTGCTGGAGCTGCTGCTTCTGCAGTTGCTGAAGCTCCGCCACCAGATAGGAAGTTCTCGATGTCTTCTTTTGTCACGCGGCCACCTTTGCCAGTTGCAGTTACTTGTGTGATGTCGACATCTTTTTCACGAGCAAATTGACGGACAGAAGGCATTGCTAATACACGTTTGTTTGGATCAGCAGCTTCAACGACACTTGCTGAGCCAGAAGTTTCAACTTTTTCTGGCGCTGCAGTTGGCGCTGCAGAACTAGCAGCTGGTGCACTGTTGTGTCCTGGAGCATCGATTTCTACTAATACATCACCAACATTGGCAACTGTTCCTTCTGATACAAGGATATTTTTTACAGTACCTGTGACTGGAGATGGGATTTCTTCAACTGATTTGTCGTTTTGAACTTCCAATAAAGTATCATCTTCATTGATGGTGTCGCCAGCTTTAACGAACCATTTTACGATTTCGCCTTCTGCAATTCCTTCACCGATATCTGGTAATTTGAATTGGAATACGCCTTCGCCTTCTGAAGAACCAGCAGATGCAGCTTCCGTTGTTGGAACAGCAGCTGGTTGTGCAGGAGTTTGGGCTTGCGCTGCCACACCTGCATCTCCTTCATTGTCTTCATGGCCAGGTGCATCGATTTCTACTAATACATCACCAACATTGGCAACTGTTCCTTCTGATACAAGGATATTTTTTACAGTACCTGTGACTGGAGATGGGATTTCTTCAACTGATTTGTCATTTTGAACTTCCAATAAAGTGTCATCTTCATTGATGGTATCGCCGGGTTTAACGAACCATTTTACGATTTCGCCTTCTGCGATCCCTTCACCGATATCCGGTAATTTAAATTGAAATGCCATTTTCTATTCTTCCCTTCTTCAACTATTAAAAGTTCACGATTTCTTTCACTTTGTCTTCGATATCTTTAGCATTTGGCAACCAGATATTTTCTGCTTGACCGAATGGGAAGATTGTATCTGGAGCAGATACACGTCCAATTGGTGCTTCTAATGAAAGAACCGCACGTTCAGAAATTTCAGAAACGACTTGAGCGCCTACGCCTGCTTGTTTTTGAGCTTCTTGAACAACAACCACACGACCTGTTTTTTCAACAGATTTAATGATTGTTTCCACATCAAGAGGAGCAACTGTACGCAAATCGATAATTTCAGCATTGATGTTTTCTTTTGCTAAGTTATCCGCTGCTTTGATTGCTTCACGAACCATTGCACCATAAGTGATGATCGATACGTCTGTTCCTTCACGAGTCACCGCTGCTTTATCCAATGGAACTTCATACGCTTCTTCTGGCACTTCTTCACGGAATGAACGGTAAAGTTTCATATGTTCTAAGAAAACAACAGGATCATTGCTGCGAATAGAAGCAATTAACAATCCTTTTGCATCGTATGGGTTTGATGGAATCACGACACGGATACCTGGTGATTGAGCAATCAATCCTTCCAAGTTATCTGAGTGCAATTCTGGTGTATGCACACCACCACCAAATGGTGAACGAATCGTAATTGGCAAGTTGCGTGTGCCGCCCATACGGTAGCGAGTACGTGCCATTTGTCCAACGATTTCATCAAATGTTTCAAAAACGAATCCGAAGAATTGAATTTCTGGAACTGGACGGAAACCTTCTAGTGCTAAACCAAAAGCTAAACCGCCGATACCAGATTCAGCAAGAGGGGTATCGAAAACACGATCTTCACCGAATTTTTCTTGTAAACCTTCTGTTGCCCGGAAACCCCCGCCGTTTTTACCGACGTCTTCACCAAAGACTAAAATTTCTTTGTCGTTTTCCATTTCAACAGCTAAGGCATCTGTAATTGCTTGAATCATTGTTTTTTGTGCCATGACTATTTCGACTCCTTCGCTTCGTAAGTTGCAATTTGTTCTTTAATGTTTTGAGGTTGTACTTCAAACATATTTTTCAAGAAATCTGAAACTTTTTGTTTAGGTACACGGTCAGCTTCAGCGATTGCAGCTTTGATTTCTTCTTTAGTTTGTTCAATGATTTGTTCTTCTTTTTCTTCAGACCATAGTCCTTTTTCAGTCAAGTACGTACGGAAGCGAACCAATGGGTCTTTTTGTTGCCATTCGCTGTCCATATCTTTTGAACGGTAACGCGTTGGGTCATCCCCTGATAATGTGTGTGGACCATAACGGTAAGTCAATGTTTCAATCAAAACTGGTCCATTGCCGTTTGCTGCCCATTCACGAGCTGCTTTTGAGACAGTGTAAACTGCTAATGGATCCATACCATCCACTTGGATTCCTGGGATACCAGCTGCAGCTGCTTTTTGAGCTAATGTTGGCGCAGCACTTTGAACTTCACGAGGTGTTGAAATCGCAAAACCGTTGTTTTGGATGTAGAATACAGCGTTTGCATGGTAAGCACCAGCAAAGTTGATTGCTTCATAGAAGTCCCCTTGTGAAGAACCGCCATCACCTGTATAAGTGAAGACAACATTTTTCTTGTTGCGCTTTTTCAGACCAAGAGCTACACCAGCAGCTTGCACGTATTGCGCACCGATAATGATTTGTGGTGGTAAAGCTTGCAAGTCTTCTGGATAAAGGTTTCCAGCTACGTGTCCGCGAGACCATAAGAACGCTTCTTTCAATGGAAGGCCGTGTTGGATCAATTGAGGGACATCACGGTAACCAGGTAAAAGCACATCTTCTTTTTCAAATGCAAAATGACTTGCTAATTGACTTGCTTCTTGACCAGCTGTTGGCGCGAAGAAACCTAGACGACCTTGACGGTTTAACGCAGTAGAGCGTTGGTCTAATACACGGGACCATACCATGCGAGTCATCAACTCGACTAATTCGTCGTCACTTAGATCAGGTACTAAATCTGGATTTACGATTTTTCCGTCTTTATCTAATGCTTGATAAGTTGGAAAATCTGCATTGACTTGCTCCAAAATTGCTTGGAAATCAAGTGCTTTTTGTTTTTTTGCCATCTTGACACACTTTCCTCTCTGATATAAAAATTCACTTTCGAATGTAACAGGGATAAAATCTGTATCATCGAAAAATCATTTACTACTATAAATTATCATTTAAACGAGAATAAGACAAGTGAAAAGGTATTTTTTTTTAATAAAACGATTCCCATTAGACCAACTCTTAAGAAACGATTAGTGAAAACAATCACATTTAAGCAATCGCTTTCTTGCTTTGCTCCTTATTAAATTCTTTTTTTCTTTTAAGAATAGTACAGACTTCGCCTTTTAACTAAACAGAAACGTAACACCTCGAGGACTTTCCCTTGTGAATGTTCCGACTTAGTAAAATTAGTTTTTTTTGATAATGAGAAAAAAATAATACAGAATAGAATAAAAAAGAAACAGATAGCATAAAAGTTAAAATCTTTTATGACTATCCGTTTCTTTTCTCAGATCCACTCTTTTGTATAATGGATATAGATTCTCTTAGCTACTTCTACGCTTACCAGGTAGGCAAGAATAATGCCGACAAACCATGGCCAGTAAGAAGATGGTAGCGCTGCAAAATCAAAGACTGTGTGCAGCGGCGACAAGATAATACCGAAACCTACCAAAATCGCAAGAACGCTTGACAGTAAGACTGCTGGCGATGCGATACTTTGGAAAAATGGCAGTTTACGCGTCCGGACCATATGCACGACTAATGTTTGCGTCACAAGACCGATCATGAACCAGCCGGCTTGGAACAGCGCTTGTTCTTGAATGGTATTTGCTTGGAACACATGCCACATCACGAAGAATGTCAAGATATCAAAAATACTGCTGACTGGTCCAATGCTTACGGTGAATTTCAATAAGCCTCTGACTTGCCACTTGACTGGTTTTTCTAGTTCTTCCACATCTACATTATCCCAAGGAATGGTCAACTGTGCCATATCATAGACTAGATTTTGCACCAGCAATTGAATAGAAAGCATTGGCAAGAAAGGCAAGAATGCACTAGCGACAAGAATCGAAAAAACATTCCCAAAGTTTGAACTCAATGTCATCTTGATGTATTTCATCATGTTTGTGAAAACTTTACGGCCTTCAATGACCCCTTTATCTAACACATTCAAGCTTTTTTCTAATAAAATGATCGAACTTGCGTCTTTGGTAATGTCTGCGGCCGTATCTACAGAAATACCGACATCAGCAGCCCGTAGTGCAGGCGCATCATTGATTCCATCCCCCATAAATCCGACAGTATGACCATCGGCTTGCAGCGACTGAATGATGCGTGACTTTTGCATAGGATTCAACTTAGCAAATAGATTGACCGCTTCTGCTTTTTCAGCCAATTCTTCATCAGAGAGACGATCAACGTCTATCCCTAGAAGATAGTCGTTCACTTCGATCCCCACATCTTTACACACCTTTTGCGCCACGATCGCATTGTCACCAGTCAAAACTTTCACGTTGACACCATGACCATGTAATGAAGCAATAGCTGTTTTTGCGGACTCTTTCGCTGGGTCTAAAAAGCCCATGAATCCGATCATGATCATATCTTGTTCATCTTCAACTGTGTAGACGGCTTCTGCGTGAGCATCTCGCTTGATTGCTACTGTTAGGACACGCATGCCCTGTTTGTTCAAGCGGTGATTTACCTCACGAAGTTTTTCTCTTAATTCATCTGTCAATTCCAGAACTTGTCCGTTGACTTCCACGTATTTGCAGACTTTCTCCATTTCCTCAGCAGCACCTTTTGTGACCATGATCTGGTGCCCATCTGCTTTGACAACCACTGTTAAACGCCGGCGGGAAAAGTCAAAGGGGATTTCATCCACTTTGATGACTTCTTGATAAGGCGCTTGGCGCTCTGTATCTTCGAAGTAGTTCAATACCGCAATATCCATCAAATTTTTCCAACCTGTTTGATAGTAGGAATTCAAATAGGTCATATCCAACACTTGTTGGTCTTCTTTACCAAACGGATTCAGATGCTGCACTAATACGACGCGATCTTCAGTGATCGTGCCGGTTTTATCCGTACATAAAACGTCCATACTGCCCAAGTTTTGAATCGAAGGCAATTCTTTGACGATCACTTTTTCTTTAGCTAACGACATGGCACCTTTTGCTAAATTACTTGTGACGATCATTGGCAACATTTCCGGAGTCAAGCCAACAGCTACAGCGATTGCGAAGAAAAGGGCTTCTCCCCAGTCGCCTTTTGTCAATCCATTGATCAAAAAGACGATGGGAAACAAAACCATTACCATTCGCAGCAACAATTTACTGACTTTCGTCAAACCATCCTCAAAAGTAGTCTTTCCTCGTTTTGACGTTGCATTTTTGGCAATATCACCAAAAAAAGTACTTTGACCGGTTTTTAAAATAATTGCTTTACCTTGTCCACTAAGGACATCCGTTCCCATGAAAACCAAATCTTGCATATCTAATGCGGAAATCGTTTCTTTAGAATCTTTGATCCCAGCATCGACAAATTTTTCCACCGGCATAGATTCTCCGGTCAGAGAAGATTGATTGATAAATAAATCTTTTGTCCAAATCAAAATAGCATCTGCCGGAATCATATCCCCGGTTGCCAATGTCACGATGTCTCCTGGTACGACTTCATCCATCGGAATCTCGATCGTTTCGCCGTCTCGAGTGACAGAACATGTATTTTCAATTAATTCTTTTAAGGCCAAACTTGCTTTTTGCGAACGATATTCTTGCACGAATGTGATCGTAACACTTGCTAAGATCATGATTCCCATCACGACCACTGCTTCATAATCACCTGTGAAAAAAGAAATGACCATCAGCAAAGCCAAAACTAATACAAAAGGATCTTTGAAAGCACTTAAAAACATCAGCCAAGCAGGTGTTGGTTTTTGTGCATCTACTTGGTTTGGTCCATATTCTTCCAGACGTTCTGCTGCATCCTCTTTTGATAGTCCATTAAACGAAGTCCGCATTTCCATCAGCAACTCTCTTTCCGAAAGTTGTGCAAGTAATTTTAATTCTTGATCTTTAGATAATTTTTTTAACATCTTCTTTTCCTCCTATAACTAGGAGTTGCATTTGCTACCCCTAGCATTCTTTTTATTGTTCATCTGGGGACTGGGGTATTCCATGTTCATCTTCCTCTCTGTTTATCAAGCAAGAAACTCTGGATCATGCAGAAGTGTTGGTCAAAAATAAAGGCAGTCAGCAATTGTCTTGCAGCACCTCATAAAGGTCTGTATGTATCAGCTAAAATAAAGGCATCAGTGACCATTAACACAAAAAAACGCATGCTCCCAATAAGCATGCGTAAAAAACTCATGATCATTGTAGAGCTTTAGCACTATAGGGCGTAGATAACTTGACGTTATCAGCTGCTTTGGGTTTAACCTTCACGATTAGACCTGTCCTACCAACTAAGCATCTCTCGATACTTTTGCGGCAGCAGCTTGTGTCCATATAGGAGCCTCACCTAACAATTATTTATTTCTATCCTCACTATAGTCTATCTAATTATATAGGTCAACCATTATGTGAAAATACTTTTGTTATTTTTTCAATTCCATTTTCAGTTTTTGGATCATTGGATCGAAGGATCTGCCATTCCGGACAGACGGTAATATTGAGCCAATACTTCTTTGATTCGCTGACTTGCTTTACCATCACCATAAGGATTTTCAGCATGCGCCATTGCGGTATATGCAGCGTGATCCTGCAACAACTGCTTCGTTGCTTGATACACATCCTCTTCCCCTGTACCGACCAATTTCAACGTTCCTGCCGCAATGCCTTCTGGACGTTCAGTTGTGTCCCGCAACACCAATACAGGAACACCGAGAGAAGGGGCTTCTTCCTGGACACCGCCGGAATCAGTTAGAATCAATGTGCTTTGGTTGGCAAAATTGTGAAAATCGATGACATCTAAAGGTTCAATCAATGTAACATTCTCTAAAGCACCCAGAGTTTCTTGAGCAATTTCTCGAACTTTGGGATTTTTATGCATCGGAAAAACGACTGAGACTTCTGGAAACTCGCCTGCGATTCGAGCCAATGCCTGAAAAACATTCTTCATCGGCTGACCTAAATTCTCTCTGCGGTGCATCGTCAACAAAATCTTTCGCTGTTTTCTGTCTGTTAGTGTAGGATGCTGATAGTCTTGAGAAACAGTGTAGCGCATGGCATCAATCGCGGTATTGCCAGTGACAAAGATGGCTTCTGGATCATGATTTTCCGCAAGTAGATTTTCTTTACTTTGAAGCGTTGGAGCAAAGTAAAGATCCGCTAGCACATCGATGAGTTGCCGGTTGGCTTCTTCCGGATAGGGTGATCGTTTATTCCACGTCCGCAAACCAGCTTCAACATGACCGATCGGGATCTGAGCGTAAAAAGCTGCGGTTGCTGCGGCATATGCCGTTGTTGTGTCACCATGAACAAGCACAATTGACGGTTTTTCTTGGTGGAGAATCGGTTCTAATTCCAGCAAGACTTTTGTAGTGATGCCGGTCAACGTCTGTCCCAATGTCATGATATCCAAGTCGTAATCAGGTTCGATCGCAAAAACCTCTAATACTTGATCTAACATCTCGCGATGTTGGGCTGTCACCACGACAATTGATTGAAATCGAGGATCAGCCTCTAATTCTTTTACCAAAGGCGCCATCTTGATGGCTTCCGGTCTTGTCCCAAAAACGGACATTACTTTGATAGTCAAACACTCACCTGCTTCTTTCTGCATGTTTACTTTATTGTTATTGCTCTTACTCACTTAGTCAACTGAATATCCGCTTTTAGCTCAGAATATTTTTTTAGTTTTTTTTCATCATTTCTTCTATTATAACGAAAGATTAAGAAAAACCAAATAGTCGATAGAGATGATTCCACAAAAAGCAGAAGGTCAGCGCTGAAAATAAAAAAACCAAAAGACTTGTTGCCCTCAGCAGCAAGTGATAAGAATGTTTTCCTATCGCTTGCTGCAAGACCAAGAAATCTTTTGGATCGAACTTTTATTCATGCCACTGTCAATTCTACAGCCGAAGCAACTTAAATTGTATCGCCATTGAAAATCGAGTTTTTCACGATCACATAATCAACTTTTCGAATCGATTCGAGGTCTTTGCCACCGGCATAGGAGATCGATGATTGTAGATCTTGCTGCATCTCAACCAAAGTATCTTTCAAAGAACCTTTGTAAGGGATCCAGATTTTTTTCCCTTCGACGTTTTTCTTTTCCCCTTTTTGGAATTCAGAAGCAGAGCCAAAGTATTCTTTTAAAACGACACCATTTTCGACTTTTGTTTCCCCGGGAGATTCTTCATGTCCAGCAAACAATGAACCAATCATAACCATCGTTGCCCCAAAACGAACAGATTTTGCGATATCTCCATGGGTGCGGATTCCCCCATCGGCGATAATCGGCTTGCGAGCTGCTTTTGCACACCAGCGTAATGCAGCTAATTGCCACCCGCCAGTTCCAAAACCAGTTTTGATTTTAGTGATACAAACTTTCCCTGGTCCGATCCCGACTTTCGTTGCATCCGCGCCGGCATTTTCCAATTCTCGGACCGCTTCAGGTGTACCAACGTTCCCTGCGATCACAAAAGCATCTGGTAAATGTTTTTTGATATGTTGGATCATATTGATGACAGCATTGGAATGTCCATGGGCAATATCGATCGTAATATAATCAGGCACCAGTCCTTCAGCAGCCAATGTTTCGACAAAAGTATACTCATAATCTTTGACACCGACACTGATCGAAGAGATCAGGCCTTTTTCCTTCATTTTTTTGATAAAAGGAATGCGGGCTGCTTCGTCAAAGCGATGCATAATATAAAAATAGCCATTTTCAGCTAAAAATTCTGCGATTGATTCATCAATGATCGTTTGCATATTTGCAGGAACGACCGGCATTTTAAATGAATGTTTGCCTAAAGTAACCGTCGTATCACATTCTGAACGGCTATTCACGATACATTTATTAGGGATCAATTGTATATCTTCGTAATCAAAAACTTTCATGTCAAACATAAAAATATCCTCCAAATCTTGATAAGAGTGAAGCAAGCATCAAATGGCTGTCGCCTATTTTTAATGCCCACAACAATTTAAACCAGCTCACTCATAAATACAAGTGTTTTAGAATCTTTTTTTTAAAAAGCAACAGGAATGTTCGTCTTTTACGAACATTCCTGAGATAGTTTCCATTAAATAAAGGGTTTTTTCTTTTTTTAAGGTAAAATATTGCCAGCTGCCAAATATACTTCATACCATTCTTGGCGTGTCAACACAATCGTAGATGCCTTAGCGATCTCTTCGATACGATGCGGCGTCATCGTGCCTGCGATCACCTGCATATTTGCTGGGTGCCGTAGAATCCAAGCAGATGCGATTCCTGTCGCAGTCGTTTGATACTTCTCAGCCAATTCTTCTAGTTTTGCATTCAGTTCTGGGAATTTCTCATTTCCGATGAAGACACCTTCAAAGAATCCATATTGGTATGGCGACCACGCTTGGATCGTCATATCATTCAGCCGAGAATACTCAAGAATGCCGCCATCATGATCGACACTGCCGCTATCCGTCATATTGACATGGATGCCTCGATCGATCATTCCAGTATGCATGATGCCAAATTGCAATTGATTGGCCAGCAATGGTTGAGAGACATATTTTTTCAACAATTCGATTTGACCAGGATTTTGATTGCTGACTCCAAAATACTTAACTTTTCCCGCTTTTTCCAGCTCGTCGAAAGCAGCAGCGACTTCTTCGGGCTCCACTAACGTATCCGGGCGATGCAACAGCAACGCGTCAAGATAATCCATTTTCAAGCGTTTCAAACTGCCTTCAACGGATTTAATAATGTGTTCTTTCGAAAAATCGAACATTTTCCCTGGGACGATACCACATTTCGATTGAATGAAAAGATCTTCCCTTTTATATTCGGTTTGTGCAAGGGCATCTGCAAAAATACTTTCGCATTCGCCACCGCCATAGATATCTGCATGATCAAAGAAAGTAATACCATTCTCGATTGCTGTCGTCAGTACAGCTACAGGATCTTTTGCATTATTGATTCGCATCAATCCCAAAATGACACTTGAAACTTCTAAATCGGTTGAACCAAATTTAATTTTTTTCACGTATTTTTCCTCCCCTGTTTGCTCTTCTATTTTAGCATATCCGTTTGAAAACGCTACCTCTTTTTAAGAAAAAAAGATCGCTGTTCTCTCATCAGCGATCTTTTGTTTAAACGATGGAACCAAAGAGAAGTTGCGGTTACTTTAATGCTTTGGCACCAATATCTTTTCGATAAAACATCTTGTTCAAAGGCATTTTTGCTAGCGCTTGGTAAACTTTCTTTTGCGCTTCCTCCAAAGAAGCACCTTGCCCTTCCGCTAAAAATACTCGCCCGCCTGCTGCCACCAATTCTCCTGCTCTTTCAGCAACCCCTGCATAAAACAGTTGAACATCTTCAGCCGCTTTTCGCGGAATGATCATTCCCTGTTGATAGGTTTCTGGATACCCTTCAGCCGCCACGACCACACCAACAGAAAACTGCTGATCCCAAGTAATCTCCGGCTGTCTTCCATTGAGCAATGCATCAATAATCTGAGCTAACCCACTCGTTAGCCGACTCAAAACGACTTGCGTCTCTGGATCTCCAAAACGAGCATTGAATTCAATCACTTTAGGTCCTTCAACTGTGGCAATCAGCCCCGCATATAAAATACCCGTAAAGGGTGTTCCTTGATCAATCATTCCTGTAGCAGCCGGGATCAAAACCGTCTCGATTGCTTGATCGATCATTGACTGAGGAATTTGCGGAACAGGAGAGTAAGCTCCCATTCCACCAGTATTCGGTCCTTCATCCCCATCAAACGCTCGTTTATGATCTTGCGCAATCACCATGGGATAAACTTGCTCTTCATGAACAAAAGCCAGCAGCGAAAACTCTTCTCCTTCCAGAAAATCTTCGATCACAACTTTGGCACCACTTTGACCAAATTTTTGTTCTTCCAACATTTCTTCTACCGCAGCCAGTGCCTGATCCACTGTTGCTGCGACAACGACCCCTTTTCCAGCAGCTAAACCGTCTGCTTTGATTACGATTGGGGCACCTTTTTCTTGGATATACGCTTTCGCTTTTTCACTATCTACAAAAGACTGGTATTCAGCGGTTGGAATCTGATATTTTGCCATCAATTCTTTGGCAAATTCCTTCGAACCTTCAATCATCGCCGCTGCTTTATTTGGGCCAAAAATGTTCAATCCTGCAGCTTGGAAATCATCAACGATGCCATTAAGCAAAGGAACTTCAGGGCCTACAAAGGTCCAATCGATGGCCATCTCTTTTGCAAACGCGATCAAGCTTTGATGGTCTGTTTCTGGGATAGCAACTACCTGAATACCATCGCTGACCATGCCCGGATTCCCTTTCGCGCAGTAGACTGTTTCTACGATCGGATCTGCGAGTAATTTCTTGGCGATTGCATGTTCCCTACCACCACTACCAATAACTAAAAGCTTCATCTGCTCCTCCTGAATTTAATGTCTTTTAATGTCTAAAATGCCGAACGCCAGTAAAGATCATCGCTACTCCGTATTGATCTGCCATTTCGATAGACGCTTGGTCTTTAATACTGCCTCCAGGTTGAATGATTGCCTTGATTCCCCGTTTTGCAGCATATTCCACGCTATCATCCATTGGGAAGAACGCATCGCTAGCTAAAACTGCATCCGTTAATTTTCCAGCTTCAGCAGCTTGTTCAATGGCGATTTTTACAGAAGCCACGCGATTCATTTGGCCAGCACCAATTCCAACTGTTTGATATTGGTTCGCTAAAACGATGGCATTTGATTTGACATGTTTTACCGCTTTCCAAGCAAAAGCCATTGCTTCCAACTCATTCTTGCTAGGCTGACGTTTCGTTACGACCGTCCAATCCTTAGGAGATTCTGCTAATGTATCTTGTTCTTGAACTAATAAACCACCTAATACAGAGACCATTTCTGTTTCGACAGGATTTGCTACAAAATCTAACGTCATCAAGCGAATGTTTTTCTTCTTCGTCAAAATATCCAGCGCCGCTGGTTCAAAAGCAGGCGCAATCACGATCTCAAGAAATATTTGATGCAGTGCCGCAGCTGTTGCTTCATCAACGGGGCGATTCAATACGATGATTCCTCCAAAAATCGAAACTGGATCTGCTTCGTATGCCCGTTCAAAAGCGTCAAAAATCGTCGTCGCTGTTCCGATACCACAAGGATTCATATGTTTAAGAGCGACTGCAGTGGGTTCCGTAAATTCTTTTGCGATTCGCAAAGCGGCATCCGCATCTTTGATGTTGTTGTAGGACAATTCTTTGCCGTGAAGTTGTTTTGCACTAGCGATCGAATAAGGAACTGGCAATGCATCTTGATAAAAAGCAGCAGTTTGATGGCTATTTTCTCCGTAGCGCAACGTTTGTTTCAATTCATACGTCAGTGTCAACTTCTCCGGTTCAGATTCTTCAACTGCTTTTGTCAAATAATCGGCGATCAAGGCGTCATAAGCTGCTGTATGGCGAAATACTTTAGCCGCTAAGCGTTTGCGCGTGGCAAGCTGCGTCTGACCGGTTTCCGTCAATTCATCTAGAATGAGGGGATAATCTTTAGGATCAACGATCACTGTCACTGCAGCAAAGTTTTTTGCAGCGGAGCGCAGCATGCTTGGTCCACCGATATCGATATTCTCAATGGCTTGCTCTTCTGTCACATCCGCTTGGGCAATCGTTTCCTTAAAAGGATAAAGGTTGACAACAACCAGATCGATCGGCGCAATGTCATGTTTTTCCATTGCTGCTAAATGTTCAGGCAGGTCCCGGCGACCCAGCAAACCACCGTGGATCTTTGGATGCAATGTTTTGACACGTCCGTCCATCATTTCGGGAAATCCTGTGACCGTTTCTATCGCAATCGGTTCAAGACCAGCCGCTTCCAAAGCAGATTTTGTCCCTCCTGTCGAAATGATTTCGTAGCCGTTTTGTACTAAATTTTTGGCAAAAGATACGATCCCTTGTTTATCTGACACACTGATCAACGCTCTTTTTTTCACGATTGATGGTCTCCTTTATGAATGATTTCAGCTATGACCGCTGGATAGACTCGATGCTCTAATTGATGGATCTTTGCTTCTAAGCTTTCTAATGTATCTTCCGATTCGATACGTACCACTTCTTGCGCAATGATCGGCCCCGTATCGATACCACTGTCAACGTAATGAATGGTGATCCCAGTCACCTTCACTCCATAATGAAAGGCATCGGCAATACCGGATTTTCCAGGAAAACTAGGCAGCAATGAGGGATGCAGATTGATGATTCTATTGGGAAAAGCGGCTAGCAACGTAGGTCCAACGATCCGCATATAGCCTGCCAAAACGATCAGCTCAATCGAATGTTCCGCCAACTCGTTCAACAGTGCGGCTTCGAACGCTGCTTTCGAAGGAAATTTCTGCGGGGATAACTGCAATGTCGCTACCCCCGCGTCTTTAGCCCGTTCCAAGACAAATGCGGCGGCATTATCTGAGAACAGCAGCGCTAATGTAGCCCCTTTGAGTTCTTCTTCTCTAATCGCATCGGCAATTGCGGTAAAATTACTGCCGTTTCCTGATGCAAAAACAGCGATCCTCATAGCGGATCTCCTTGTAAAAGAACCGCATGTTCTTGAGCCTCCGTTACTTTACCAATAACGTAAGCTGCTTCATTCTGCTCGTTTAACAAAGCTAGCACTTGTTCTTTCTTCTCTGGTGCAACAGCAAGAACCATCCCAATCCCCATATTGAAGATCTCATACATTTCATGGGCCGGGATTTTTCCATAAGAAGCTAGAGCCTCAAAAATCGGCAGTTGCGGCCACGTTCCCAGTGTGATTTCTGCTGTTGTCTGCGGCGGCAACATCCGGGGAATATTCTCGATAAAGCCGCCACCCGTGATATGCGAGATACCGTCAATTAATTGTTTTTCAAGTAACGGCAGTACAGCGGATACGTAGATTCTCGTTGGTGTTAACAATTCTTCTCCGAGAGTTTTTCCGCCTAATTCCGGCAACTTCTCTGCCATTTGAAAACCTTGCTGTTCAAAAAAGATCTTGCGAACCAATGAATACCCGTTTGAATGGATACCAGAAGCAGGCAGCCCGATCAGAAAATGTCCCGGTTCAATCGATGCTCCCGTGATCAGACGAGATTTTTCAACAATTCCCACCGCAAAACCAGCCAAGTCATAGTCCTCTTCCGAGTACATCCCTGGCATTTCTGCTGTCTCACCGCCTATCAGAGCCGCTCCCGACTGAACGCAGCCCTCTGCAACCCCGGCGATAATTTGTTCGATTTTTTCGGGATCATTCTTGCCCACTGCGACATAATCCAAAAAATAGATCGGTTCTGCTCCTTGAGCGACAATATCATTGACACACATCGCAACACAATCGATTCCAATCGTTTGGTGTTGATTTTGTTGGATCGCTACTAATAATTTCGTTCCTACACCATCAGTACCGGATACCAGCACTGGTTCTTTCAGCGGATAGTTTGACAAGTCAAAACAGCCGCCAAAGCCACCGATGGCACCCATTACACCTAACCGTTCTGTTCTTTTGACATGTTTTTTGATTCGATCAACGACTTCATACCCGGCGTTCACATCAACACCAGCCTTTGCATAAGCATTTGCCACTTTGAGTTCCTCCTGTACCATTTATTCGAGCGACGCTAAATAGCTTTCTTCATAATCATAAAGCGGTGTAGGATAATCACCATTGAAATAGGCCATGCACAATCCAGAATAGGGGGCATCTAAATCTAACCCGATTGCTTCGATCAAGCCAGTCTCACTGAGAAAAGCCAACGAATCGGCACCGATCGTTTGGCGAATTTCTTCGACACTTTGCCGAGCAGCGATCAGTTCTTTCCGCGTCTGAATATCGATTCCGTAAAAACAAGGATATCTTAATGGCGGTGAAGCAATCCGAACGTGAACTTCTTTGGCACCGGCTTCTTTTAACAATTGAACGATTCGTCGGCTAGTAGTGCCGCGAACGATCGAGTCATCCACCATGATCACTTTTTTTCCTTCAACCACACCGCGGACGGCAGAAAGCTTCATCCGAACGCCTTGTTCCCGTAATTCTTGAGTGGGCTGGATAAATGTTCGTGCAATGTATTGATTTTTGACTAATCCTAATTCGTAAGGAATGCCAGATTCTTCTGCAAACCCGCTGGCGGCCGATAAGGATGAGTTCGGTACACCGATTACCATATCTGCTTCGATCGGTGCTTCTTGGGCAAGATTACGTCCCATATTTTTTCGTGCAGTATGGACATTGACGCCGGCAATATTCGAATCTGGTCGTGCAAAATAAATGAATTCCATTGAGCAAATCGCTGGTTGGACTTCTTCCGTATATGTTTCAACACGGTAGCCCGCTTGATCCACAATGACAACTTCCCCAGGACAGATATCTCGAACAAATTCAGCTCCGATCACTTCTAAAGCACAAGTCTCTGAAGCAATCACATAAGCACCATTGACCATTTTTCCTAACGAGAGTGGCCGAAATCCATTTGGATCAAGAGCAGCGATCATCGCATCTTCTGTCAGCAAAAGATAGGCAAATCCACCTTTCACTTGATTCAGCGCTTCTTTGATGCGATCCAGCAAATTCGCTTGACCACTGCGGCGAATCAGATGCATTAAAATTTCGGTATCTGAATTTGAATGAAAAATGGCTCCTTCAGACTCAAGTGATTTCCGCAAACTCTTGGCATTGGTTAAGTTCCCGTTGTGCGCCAACCCAATCTGCTGATCAAAAAACTTAAAAAGAAAAGGTTGGATATTATCGACGCTGCCATTGCCTGCAGTAGCATAGCGAACATGTCCGATTGCTGCTTCACCTGTCAATCGTTGAAGAAGTCGTTCATCGGAAAAAACTTCTGCTAATAAGCCAAGATCCCGATGTCCGGCAAGTTTGCCTTGCTGATTTGCGACGATCCCAGCGCCTTCTTGTCCCCGATGCTGTAAACTGTGCAAGCCAAAATAAGTAACTCGGGCAGCATCTGGGTGACCCCAGACACCAAAAACCCCGCATTCTTCATTCAAGCTTCTTACTTCAATAGACATGGAATTGCTTCCTCCCATTTCTTACGTGCTAAGGCTGTTTCCACTACGATCATTCCATCGCTACCTTGGATTTTTAGTTGTGGTTCTGCTGTAACTTTTCCGATGAGACAAGCGCTATCACCTGCCAAAGCTTCAAAAGCGGTTTGATTTTCTGGAGCAATGGACAGCACAAATCGCGATTGTGTTTCCGAAAAAAGCCAAGATTGCGGCAAATCTAGTTGAACAGATATACCGACATTCTTCTTAAACGCAGATTCAGCTAATGCAACAGCTAATCCGCCTTCTGCACAGTCATGGGCACTTTTTACAAGTCCAGCCTGGATCGCAGATAAGACGATTGCCTGATTCTGTTTTTCTTCTAATAGATCAAATGCCATCAAACGGCCATTGATCGACCCATTTTGTAATTTTTGGAGTTCACTGCCGTTAAAGTCGGCCTTCGTTTCTCCAATCAAATAAATCAAATCCTCCGGTGTCTGGAAATGTTGTGTGGTGATATGTTCGACCTTTTCAATCAGCCCTACCATACCAATCACTGGTGTTGGATAGATTGCCTGCCCGTTGGTTTCATTGTACAGCGAAACATTACCTGAAATAACAGGAGTTTCTAGAATTTCACAAGCTTTGGCAATCCCTTCTGCCGATGTCCATAACTCCCAAAAGCCTTCTGGTTTATCCGGCGAGCCATAGTTGAGACAGTCTGTGATCGCTAGTGGTCGTCCCCCAGAAGCAACAATATTGCGAGCTGCTTCTGCTACAGCAATCTGTCCGCCTCGTTCAGGATCAAGGTACAAGTAGCGAGCATTACAGTCCGTGGTCATAGCTAAAGCTTTGTTGGTCCCTTTGATCCGCAGGACTGCAGCGTCACTTCCTGGGCCAACAACGGTATTGGTTCTCACTTGAGAATCATAGGTTTCAAAAATCGATTTTTTTGAAGCAATCGTGGGTTGCTGCAACAATTGTAAAAAGACTGCTGTTGCATCATCAATGACTGGTTCAAAATCAGGCTGTTGACGAAATGCTTGGATTCTAGCAGGTTCTGCTTTTTCTTTATGATAAGTTGGCGCATCTTCTGCCAAAGCATCAACAGGTAAATTGGCAACTTCTTTACCCTGATGGTACAAGCGATACGCACCATCATCGGTTACTTCACCAATCACTACCGCTTCCAATCCGTATTTTTGAAACAACGCTTCAACTTCTGCTTCATGTCCTTGTTTCATACAGATCAGCATCCGCTCCTGGGATTCTGATAGCATCATTTCATAAGGTGTCATACCAGTTTCTCGTTGCGGTACATCATCTAAATAAAGTTTTAATCCTGAACCAGCTTTTGAAGCCATTTCAGAACTGGAAGAAACGAGACCGGCTGCCCCCATGTCCTGAATACCGATCAAACTGTCTGAATGTTCAAGGATCAGCTCAAGACAAGCTTCTAATAACAATTTTTCCATGAAGGGGTCTCCTACTTGGACAGCCGAGCGCTGCTGTTCTTCTCCCTCCACGAACTCCTCGGAAGCAAATGTTGCACCATGGATCCCATCTCTACCTGTTTTTGCTCCCACATACATGATTATGTTACCAACGCCTTTGGCCTGTCCTTTTTGAATATCTTTGTGGTCGATCAAACCGACACACATCGCATTGACCAATGGATTCCCTTCGTAACAGGCATCGAAGGCAACTTCACCACCGACTGTAGGGATTCCGATACAATTTCCATAGCCGCTGATTCCTGCCACGACTTCTTCTAAAAGGTATTTGGTCCGCTCATTCGTCAATTCGCCAAAACGCAACGAATCTAGGATCGCGATGGGCCGCGCCCCCATACTGAAAATATCACGAATAATCCCACCGACGCCGGTTGCGGCGCCTTCATAAGGCTCCACGGCCGAAGGATGGTTATGACTTTCTGCTTTAAAGACAACTGCTTGGCCATCACCAATATCGACGATTCCCGCTCCTTCGCCTGGTCCTTGTAAAACTTGCGGGCCTTCGGTTGGAAATTTGCGCAAGACCGGCTTGGAATTTTTATAGGAACAATGTTCGCTCCACATTACTGAAAAGAGACCCGTTTCTGTATAATTAGGTAGTCGACCTAACATTTCTTCTGAAATCATTTGGTATTCTTCATCAGTGAGCCCCCATTGTTGATAAAGCTTGGTTTCTTTGATTTCCTGTGGTGTTGGCTCTGCTATGATTGCTTTATTCATGTACTGGCACCTTCCCGAAATTTTTCAATAAAGACGCAAAGAACTTCTTGCCATCCTTTGAGCCAAGCAACTCTTCCATTGCCCGCTCAGGATGGGGCATCATCCCTAAAACATTGCCTGCCTTGTTGCAAATGCCGGCAATACTATGTAAACTCCCGTTAACGTTATCCACATAACGGAAGACAATCTGGTTATTGGCTTCCAGTTCCTGGTAGGTTTGATCGTCGCAATAGTAATTTCCTTCTCCATGAGCGACAGGGATCGTGATCCGTTCATCTTGCTGGTATTCAGAGGTAAAAGGCGTCTGGTTATTGACTTGCAACTGTACCGGCTTGCAAATAAAGTGCAGCGATTCATTTCTGCGTAAAACCCCTGGCAGCAAGCCAGCTTCTGTCAAGATCTGGAAGCCATTGCACGTACCAAAGACCGGTTTTCCTTCTTCTGCAAAACGAATGACTTCTGCCATAATATTCGAGAAACGTGCGATGGCTCCGCAGCGAAGGTAATCCCCGTAGGAGAAACCTCCTGGAAGCAATACACCATCAAAGCCAGCTAACGAGGTCTCGTCATGCCACACATATTCGGCTTCTGCGCCCATCACATCTTTGATGGCATACATTAAATCGACATCACAATTCGAACCAGGAAAAACGATTACTGCAAATTTCATTGTTCCTTGTCCTCCATCTCAATGATTTCATAACGATAAGTCTCCATATTGACATTTGCCAGTAACTTGTCACAAACTTCTTCAATTTCTGCCGCTACTGATTCTTTGTTGCTGTCTGTAACTTTGATCTCAAAATATTTCCCAATACGTATTTCAGAGACATTTTGATACCCCAAACGATGAACCGCTCCTTTGACTGCTTCTCCTTGAGGATCCAAGACCGACTCTTTATAAGTGACATAAACTTTGACTAAATACATGAACTATACTCCTTTTCTAAGCGATTTAATACTTCTTGATAAACAGGGATCAGATCCCCGATTTCACGACGATAGACATCTTTATCCAAATGTTCTTTCGTTGTCAGATCCCATAAGCGACAAGTATCCGGCGAAATCTCATCCGCTAAAAGAATTTTCCCATCACTTTTTCCGACTTCAATTTTAAAGTCGACCAAGTGGATCTTAATTTTCTCAAAAAGTTGGCACAATGCGGTGTTGATTTGTCGAGCAAGCATTTTGATTTGAGCAACTTCCTCAGGGGTGGCGATTCCCAAATAACGAATGTGATCTTCATTGATGAAAGGATCGTCTAAGCGGTCTTCTTTGTAATAAAATTCAATGATCGGAAAAGGCAGCTGCTCCCCTTCAGCAATTCCCAGGCGCTTAGAAAAGCTGCCGGCAGCCGTATTACGGACGACGATTTCCAACGGGATCATTTCAACTTCACAAACTAATTGTTCGTGTTTAGACAATATTTTGATAAAATGACTTGGAATACCCTGCTTTTCTAATTCTTGAAAAATAAGACTGGTAATCTGATTATTCAGTGCTCCTTTTCCTGAAACTGCATCTTTCTTCAATCCATTCAACGCGGTAGCCTGATCGAGATACTCCACACGGAGCTCTTTATCTTTGCTAGTCTTGAAGAGTTTCTTTGCTTTCCCTTCGTAAATCAATTGTTCTTGCACCACCGGACACCTCACAAAAGTTAGTTTTTTCACATAGATTTTTAGTCTCTTCTTGTTGTTTTCTATTCTAACAACGCAAAGAATAAGGGTCAACAAAATAATGTACATTAACAACTAAGTTTTCTTTAAACGTTCGTGTTTAACTCAAAATCATTTTTTGTTCTGCTGATTTCCGACTTGTTCACACGTTATAAAGCGTTTACATTTATTTTTTTTCATGTTATATTGATTTTGTGAATACTGGTATCTCCAAGGAGGAATTGATTCATGTGGTCACTGAAAAATCAAGCGCAACGATTTATCGCTCATTTATCGGACACCGACAGAAAACAGCTACATAATGAACTACTTGCCGTTCAACAAGTGTTGACCGCAAATCAAATGACATCTTTTTATTTATTCAGTCCATTCAAAAAACATGCCCGGCCTCATTATTCCGAACATCGAAAACGGGTACTCCAATATAAAAACGGATTAAACGAAGAATTGATTATCCATCAAATCCATCAGCAGACTTTCTTTAAACACACCTATTGTTTCCGTATTTATTTCAATATGGAAGAAATGCAAACTGCCTTTTTGGATGTCTTGCTAAACTTACTCAATGAGGAAAAGACTTTCACTCCTTTAAAACCTAATTTTATAAATAGTTAAAACACTCTTAAAAAACGCCTAAATTGCGATTTTAAGGGTGTTTTTTTGCTATACTATCTCTTAGAATACAAGAAAGGAATTCTACTCTATGTTATTTACTAATAAAAGCTTTCACGTCTTCCAAGCTTCGAGCTTGGAAGAACGAATGCAGGAAATTCGTAAAGAGATCCAACCGATTTTTCAGCAAATTGGTGAAAAAGTCTGCCCTTTTTTCACAGAAAAGCTAGACACTCCTTTTTATCTGCATATCGCACAGCACCGACGGCGAAGTGTCTATCCTCCAGAAGAAACTTGGGCAGCTTTTGGACCAAACAAGCGAGGTTATAAGATGGATGCCCACTTCCAGATCGGTATTACTCGTGAGTATGCTTTTGTCTGGTTAAGTGTGATTGATCAGCCGAAAAACCAACAGCAAATCGCTCGCTGCTGGTCAGAGAAACCGGCACTGTTTGAAACTCTACCTCAAGATTTTGTCCTCTCTCTGGATCATACGCAATATGGCTATCAGCCGATCCGAGAATGGCCCGCTGCTCTAGAGCGGCTGACTACTGTAAAAAAAAGCGAATTACAGATTGGCAAAGTCTATCTCAAAGATCAGATTTCTACGCTCACTATGGAGCAACTGTTAGCAGATTATCGCTTGCTGCTGCCGCTTTATCGGAATCGCGAAGAGTTACCGATACTTAACCAAGAAGGGAATTAAGAAAAATGGAACGACAAAATCGCCGCTCTCAAAATCAACCACCAAAAAAACGGAAGACTTTACTGATTGTTCTTCCTCTGCTCTTATTGCTTGTAGTAGGTGGCTTTTTCGGCTATCGCTATTATGAAAAACAGCAACGACAAAATCAGGCAGAGAAAGTCGTCCACTCATTCATTGAGAACCTTTCAAAAAACAAATTCGACAAATTACCATCCTTGATTCTTTCTGATAGCGCAGAAAGAAATGGTTATACCAATGATCAAGTAGCAGAAAAATATCAAACAATTTTCAGCGGAATTGATGCTGCCAACATCAAGGGTTCCAAAATCACTTTAAGCGATGATGTCAAAGATGCAGATTATCAGTTTACGTATCAGTTATCTCTCACTACTAGCTTGGGGGAAATCAAAGATCTGAATTATTCCGGAACCATCAAATTTGAAAAAGATCAGCCAAAAATCGATTGGGCTCCAAACCTGATTTTCCCTGACATGGCTGGACAAGATAAAGTAAGTATTTCTGTTGATGAGGCTGTTCGAGGTGAAATAGTGGATCGCAACAAAACACCACTGGCTGCTAATGGCACCTTGTACCAGCTTGGGGTGATTCCCGGACAATTAGGAGATGGAGAGGATAAAGAGTCAAGAATCAAAGCGATCGCTAAGCAGTTTGACCTGACTGAGAAAGCGATCCAGCAAGCATTGGATCAATCTTGGGTGCAAGACGATTACTTTGTTCCTTTGAAAATCGTGGAACCCACAGCTGATCTCCCAACCGGTGCAAGCATTCAAGAAACCGCGGGCAGAACCTATCCATTAGGTGAAGCCGCTGCACAATTGATTGGTTATGTAGGAGACATTACGGCTGAAGATGTTGAAAAAGATGATACATTAGCCAGCAATGGAAAAATTGGCCGCTCTGGTCTCGAGGCAGCTTTTGACAAAGAACTTCGAGGAAAAAACGGTGGTAAGATAGCGATCACCGATGAAAAAGGCACAGAGCGAAAAGCATTGATCGAAACGAAAAAAACTGACGGCAAAACGATTCAACTCACGATCGATGCCAAAGCACAGAAAATCGCTTTTGATTCCCTTAAGGATCAGGCTGGTTCTACCGTGGTCACTGAACCAACCACAGGGGATCTGCTCGTTCTAGCTAGTTCTCCAAGTTTTGATCCCAATAAAATGACCAACGGAATTTCACAAGAGGACTATGATGCTTACCAAAACAACAAAGATCTACCATTTATCAGCCGCTTTGCAACTGGTTATGCTCCAGGTTCAACCTTCAAAACAATCACAGCAGCCATCGGTTTAGACAATGGAACGATCAATCCAGAAACCGTCCTTTCAATCAACGGATTGAAATGGCAAAAAGATAGCTCTTGGGGAGATTACTTCGTGACTCGGGTCAGCGATGTCGCATCCGTTAACTTGCGTAACGCTCTCGTCTATTCGGATAATATCTATATGGCTCAACAAACATTGGCGATGGGTGAAGACAAATTCCGTGCTGGTTTGGAGAAATTTATTTTCGGTGAAGAATTGGACTTGCCGATTGCCATGAACCCTGCACAAATCAGCAATGACAAATCCTTCAATTCTGAGATTTTGCTGGCAGACACTGGCTATGGCCAGGGAGAATTGTTGATCAATCCAATTCAACAAGCAGCGATGTACTCTGTTTTCGCCAATCAAGGATCTCTGGTTTATCCACGATTAGTGATGGGTGCAGAAACAAAGACGAAAAAAGAGTTGATTTCACCAGAGACGATTTCACTGATCAATGAGGATTTGAAAGCTGTCGTTACCGATGAGAATGGGACAGCCCATTCCCTAGCAGCTCTCGGTTTGCCTCTTGCTGCCAAAACTGGAACAGCTGAGATCAAGGAGAAACAAGATGAGAAAGGACAGGAAAATAGCTTCTTATTTGCTTTCGATGCCCAGAATCAAAAGTATTTGATGGTGTCCATGCTAGAAGATCGGCAAGAAAACTCTTCTGCTACAGCATTAGCCCCAGATCTTTTGTCTTATCTTTCCGAAAACTATAACTAAATAATAAAACTACCCCAAAAGGCACGCTGCTTACTGAAGCAGCGTGCCTTTTGTTTTTTTCGGGGTTTATTCCCTATTCACCTAAACCTACGCGCGCAAAAATCGTATCCACTTGCTTTAAATGATGATGATAATCAAATGCATCATCCAAGTCTTTTTCACTTAACGTAGACATAATGGTTTGGTCAGCTTCTAACAATGGTCGAAAATCCCGCTGTTCGTCCCAAGCTTGTGCCGTCTTCGGCTGAACAAGATCATATGCCTGTTCTCGAGTCATGCCATGATCGATCAATTTCAACATAACACGTTGACTATAGATCAAGCCAAAAGTCGCATTCATATTACGTTTCATATTTTCTGGGAAAACAGTCAGATTTTTGACGATCGTTCCAAAACGATTGAGCATATAATCAATCAAAATCGTTGTATCCGGGATAATAATCCGTTCAGCAGAAGAGTGAGAGATATCTCGTTCATGCCAAAGAGAAACATTTTCATACGCCGTCACCATATGGCCGCGGATCACTCGTGCTAATCCCGCCATATTTTCTGAACCAATAGGATTGCGTTTGTGCGGCATTGCGGAAGACCCTTTTTGCCCTTTAGCAAAAAACTCTTCAACTTCTCTTGTTTCTGATTTTTGCAATCCACGGATTTCTGTCGCAAATTTTTCAATGCTTGTTGCAATCAGTGCCATGGAAGCAAAATATTCTGCATGGAGATCTCGCGGCAACACTTGCGTAGAGATTTCTTGAGGACGAATCCCCAACTTGTTACATACATATTCTTCAACAAATGGCGGAATGTTGGCAAATGTTCCTACTGCACCGCTGATTTTCCCAGCTTCAACTCCAGCCGCCGCTCGTTCGAAACGTTCAATATTGCGTTTCATTTCAGAATACCACAAGGCAAGCTTCAACCCAAATGTCGTCGGTTCGGCATGCACCCCATGGGTCCGTCCCATCATGACAGTATATTTGTGTTCTTTTGCTTTTTCACCAATGATAGCTGTGAATGTTTCTAGATCTTTACGGATTAAGTCATTCGCTTGCTTCATCAAGTAACCATAAGCCGTATCTACCACATCAGTAGAAGTCAGCCCATAGTGGACCCACTTACTTTCGTCACCAAGCGATTCAGAGACAGCCCGGGTGAATGCGACCACATCATGGCGCGTCTGTGCTTCGATCTCTAAGATACGGTCGATATCGAAAGTTGCCTTCTCTCTAATTTTTTCCACATCTTCTTTGGGAATCTCACCAAGCTCGGCCCACGCCTCATCAGCTAAGATTTCGACTTCTAGCCATGCTTGGTATCGATTTTGATCTGTCCAAATTTTGCCCATCTCAGGTCTTGTATAACGTTCTAACATGCGTTACTCTCCTTTAATCCCAAATATTCGTTTGATAGATTTCTTCCAATGAAGCAGTAATGTCTTCGGTCAACAACGTAATGTGTCCCATTTTCCGACCGCTCTTTGCTTCTTCTTTGCCATAATAATGGAATTGCCAATCTGGCTTATGAGCAATCAGGTCATATGTTTCAATGAGTTCATCACCTAAGATGTTCACCATGACCGCATCACTCAACAGTTTAACCTCTGCAAGCGGCCAACCGCAGATCCCACGTACATGGGCATCAAACTGGCTCATAGAACAAGCTTCAATCGAGTAATGACCTGAATTATGTGGGCGTGGTGCCAACTCATTCACATATAGTCCGCCGCTTTTCGTTAAGAACAGCTCGATCGCTAAAACACCGCGTAAATCAAGGGCTTGCGCAATCACACGCGCGATCCGTTCTGCTTCCTCCGCTACCTCAACATCGATTCGAGCAGGTGCAATCGTTTGATGCAAGATATTGTTGCGGTGGATATTTTCAACCACTGGGAAAGTGGTGATTTCACGACCATTCCCAGCCACCATGATCGAGAGTTCTTTTTCGTAAGGGATCCATGCTTCTAATTCACAAGTTCCTTCCCGCAAAAGATTCATCGAAGGCGCTAAATCAGCTGTGCTGTATAAAACATATTGCCCTTTGCCATCATAGCCTCCTCGAGTCGTTTTCAATACACAAGGATAGCCGATACTCTCGATGGCATCTTGAATATCGGTAGGACTGATGATTGTCGCATAAGGTGCAATAACAATATTATTGGCTTCTAAAAAAGATTTTTCTAACAAGCGATCTTGGGTGATTGCCAATAGATCAGTTCCCTGAGGAATATTTGCATAGGGCAAAATCGAATTCAAAGCCTCTACGCTGACATTCTCAAATTCATAAGTAATCACATCAGAACGCCGCGCCATTTCTTCCAGTGCAAAGACATCGTCATAAGCAGCAACAATATGCCAGTCAGCTACTTGTGCTGTCGGACAATTGGCTGTTGGATCCAGCACGCCGACACGGAAACCCATTTCTTTGGCACTCATTGCCATCATACGCCCCAATTGTCCGCCGCCAACGATTCCGATCGTCGCATTGGGCATCAAAGGTTTAATCAAGTTGATCACTACTTTCCACTACTTTTTCTTTCAACGTCTTTCTTCGTTGATCCAACTTTTCCGCTATTCCTAAATCATACATGGAAAGCATCTGAGCTGCAAGTAGTCCCGCGTTGATTGCACCAGCTTTTCCAATCGCTGTCGTTGCCACAGGAACGCCTCCCGGCATCTGTACGATGGAAAGCAACGAATCCAATCCATTTAATGTTCGTGATTGGACGGGTACGCCAATCACGGGTAATGTTGTTTTTGCAGCGACCATACCTGGCAGATGAGCGGCACCGCCAGCACCAGCAATGATTACTTTCAGCCCTTTTTCTCTTGCATTTTCGGCAAAGGAAAACATCAAGTCCGGTGTCCGATGAGCCGAAACAACCTTTTTGATATAGGGAATCCCAAGCTCCTCTAAAATCTCACAACTGTGTTTCATCGTCTCCCAATCCGACGTACTGCCCATAATGACTGCTACTTGTTCCATAAGACAACTCCCTTCGATTATTCACTTAAATACTAGCAAGTGACATCCATAAAGTCAAAAGAAAATCGAACTATAGAAAAAATACGAGATATATTGTTCGTCTTTTAACAAAAGATCATTTCTTCTCTCTAAAACAAAAAAAGCATCCTGTTGACCAGAATGCTTTCGTAAATCAAACTTCGTTAAATTCTCCTGATTCGACCGCTTCTTTTTTTGGTAAGCCATTGAATAAAAGATTCAAGATAATCGCAGTCATGCTGCTCATAACAATTCCGTTACCAGTAAACATTTGCAAGGTTTCAGGTAAGCGGCTAAATAAAGTTGGCATAATGTTGAACCCTAAGCCGAATCCCAGTGAAACAGCGATAATCAGCAAATTTTTGTCATTTGAATAGTCGACTTTCGACAACATTCTCATCCCTTGGACAGCCACCATGCCGAACATGACTAACATCCCGCCACCCAATACAGCTTCAGGAATGATTTGCGCCAAAGCACCAACTTTCGGAAACAAACCTAATATAATCAAAAAGACCGCAGAGAAATAAATCGGTTTACGGGTTTTGATACCAGATAACTGTACGAGCCCTACATTTTGTGAGAAGCCCGTATAAGGGAATGTGTTGAAGATTCCGCCCAGAATCACTGCTAACCCTTCAGCCCGATAACCTTTTTTCAATGATTCTGATGAAACAGGTTGTCCTGTAATATCTCCCAGTGCAAAATAGACTCCCGTAGACTCCACCATACTAACGATTGAAATAATGATCATCAATAAAATCGACCAAATATCAAAGGTTGGTAACCCAAAGTAAAACGGCTGCGGCAAATGAAAGACTGGCGCGTGAGAAATCGCGGATAAATCAACTAACCCTAAGACAGCTGCTAGCAAAGTTCCGCCGATCAAACCGATCAAAACAGCAATCGAACGAAGAAATCCTTTGGCAAAAATCTGAATACCAATAATTAATGCAATCGTGACAAAACCTAAGAGTAAATTGTCTGGTGCGCCAAAGGAAGCTGCGGCAGCATCCCCACCACCGATTTTGGTAATGGCAACGGGGATCAACGTCAAACCAATCACTGTAATGACAGTTCCCGTAACCAATGGCGGAAACAAGACTTTGATTTTTGAGAAGACACCGGAGATCAAAACAACAAAAATACCAGAAGCAATAATGGCTCCATAAATGGCACCGATCCCTGACTTAGTTCCGATCAAAATCAATGGTGAAACAGCTTGGATGGCACAGCCCAAGACAACCGGCAATCCGATCCCGAAGAAACGGGTGACGGTCAATTGCAGCAATGTTGCTACCCCGCACATAAAAATATCAATGGAAATCAAATAAGTCATTTGGGCTTCATTAAATCCTAACCCGGTTCCAATCAATAGTGGTACTGCGACAGCACCTGCATACATCGCGAGCAAGTGCTGCAACCCTAAGACAGCAGAGCGTCCATTTTGTTCGTTCATTAAGCGTCACCCTCCAAGAAAGTTGCTTTACCCTCGGATAAGGAAGCGATCCGCGCGAGAGAAACAACAGGAATCGACATTTCTTCAAGCAATGCTCGTCCAGATTGGAAGGATTTTTCAATGACGATTCCGATACCAGCAACCGTTGCACCGGCTTGCTGGCACAATTCGATCAATCCTTTTGCTGCTTGGCCATTTGCTAAAAAGTCATCGATGATCAATACATTGTCTTCCGCAGACAAAAATTTCCGAGAAATCGATACTTGACTCGTGACTTGCTTGGTAAAGGAATAAACCGAGGCTGTCAATAATTCTTCGTCCATTGTCAGACTTTTGGCTTTACGGGCAAAAATCATTGGCACACCTAATGTTTGTGCCGTAAATAAAGCTGGTGCAATCCCTGAAGCTTCGATAGTCACTACTTTAGTAATCTGCTCTGCTTGAAATCGTTTGGCAAATGTCGTGCCGATTTCCTGCATTAATTCCGGATCCACTTGGTGCGTTAAAAAACTATCAACTTTCAGAACGCCATCACCTAAAACATTTCCGTCTTTTTCGATCCGTTCGATCAACTTTTTCATCCTATACCTCTTTCCTTTCCATTTAGGCCTATCAACAAAAAAACACCTTTTTTGCTAAAGCAAAAAAGGTGCATCAATGGCACTTTTTTTACTTATAGTCCGATATTTACGGTATCGGGTAGAGACTGTCGACCTTATTACGACGATATACAAGTTAAATTTTATGAATGATAGGTTCGATTATGCCGAAGATTGATTAAAAAGGCAAGTTTAGAAAACTCTTCCAAAATAAGAATGTTCTCATTTTATTTCTCAACGCTCACTAATCAGGTTTTTCCATTTCCCGATAGTGCTGCATTTTTTTGCTGAATAACTCTCCATTGGAAGGTGGTGTATAGGTGATTGCATTGGCGCCTGCTTCGATCGTTTCTAAAATACTTTCATCTGTAGGGCCTCCAGTAGCGATGATTGGCAATTCAGGATACCGCTCGCGAAAATAACGAACAGTCTCAGCGGTTTTTTTTCCAGCACTGATATTGATCACTTTGACACCTAACTTCAATTTTTCATCAATTTTGGTATATTTACTAGTTACGGTACTGATCACAGGAATATCAATGACCTTACAGACCTGCTCCACAGTTTTCAGTGGTGTCGGACCATTTAGCACCACACCAATGGAACCTTGCGCTTCTGCAAACATGCTCATATAAGAAGAACGAAATCCTTGAGTCAAACCTCCTCCGACCCCCGAAAATACGGGAATATCAGCTGCCTCGATAATCGCTTTGGTAATCGCAGGGTGCGGGGTAAAGGGATAGACGGCAATCACCGCATCTGCATTGGTATTGCGGATGATTGCAATATCTGTAGTAAAAATGATCGAGCGGATCTGTTTGCCAAAAATTTGAATCCCGCTTGCTTGTCTGATAACTTTAGGAACTTTCACGATATCTTTTCGCAGTTCCGTTGTGATCTTTGGCATGTATTTTTCTTCCATGGGCACCCACTTCTTTCCGTCTATTGGTCGTATTGATTTAAATGATAGGTTTCAATTACACGAATGATTTTCTCTGCATAATCCGGATCTGTGGCATAACCAGCTTCTTGCAATGCTTTGGCAGCTGTTTTGTAGTCTGTTGCCGACAAAACATTTACATAGAGCGCTGGATTCCAGTCTACGCCATTGACAAAGAGCATCGTGTGGTCATCCATGGACTCTTCCCACGAATCATAGACTCGAAAATCGCCTTGGATCGTTACCCACTGCTCATTATAAAACTCTTGGGTATCTAATGTCACTTTTTTACTATGTCCAAATGCTTTGATTCCAAAAAGATTATTGTATTCACTAGCTAGTGTACTTTTGCCCCAATCAGACTCCAAGATGGCTTGCCCTAAAATAATGCTCGGTAAAATACCGTACCCCTTTTGCAATTCCTGTGCATGAGGTGCAATGCGATCAATAAATTCTTGCTGAGTCATTTCTTCATTATCCTCTTGTTTCGGCAAGGGATCGGCTAAACTGTTCATTGAAAAAATAAAAGCAAGTCCAATCAAGAGGATACCTAAAAAGACAAACGGCAGTCGAGTCTTCGTTGTTTTGCGTCGTTTACTCATTTTCTTCCTCCTGTTCTTTTACTTGCTCTAGAAATTCTTCCAGAGTCAGTTGATGTTTTTCAATATATGTAGCAGTTTCTACACCAACATAGCGTAAATGCCAAGGTTCATAATCGATCTGAGTAATGGCCTGCTTTCCTTCTGGGTAACGAATGATAAAGCCGTATTCCCGGGCATGCGCTTGCAGCCACTTGCCGCCATCTGTCTCACCAAATCGGTGGTCCAATACGGTTTCTGGATAAGAATCATACCACTGTCGATCAACTACGTCTACGGCTAAACCCGTATGGTGTTCACTGTAACCTGGTTCTGTCATCGTTCGTTTGGTTGTTTCGATTGCCTTCTCTTTGTTTTGTCCTTGACTCATCAGCATCGTGACATTCTGATCAAAAACAGCCTTTTGCGAGGCGATGGAGCGAAAGGCGGAGATCATCACTAAAGGATGACCAGCTTTTTCTGCGGCAGCTTTTAATTTTTCATAGTCAGAAACGATTCGTTTGTCCACGAGATAGCCATTGGTTAATTTTGCTAATCCCCCCGTATCGATTTCAGTTCCTTTATTCAGGGGCCCCACTAAAGCAAGCGCCCAATCATTTAAAGATACTTTAGGAAAATCTTTACTCTTCTGAGAGACTCTTGCTTGTTCTTTTTCACTGCTAGACGCCACTGTCTGACTACTTGCGATTGTTTCGCTGCTCGCTGAATGTTCCTGCTGCAGACTAGCTACCAAACTAATTAATAGAAAGCCAGCAGCAGCTAAGATACCTATATATTTTTTCAAAAAAACCCTACCTTTAATTATATGTCTCTTCTAAATTCTCTTTGACCCATGCCAACAACTCAATTTTCTCATTCTTGATTTGTTGTTGGACAAAAGCAGGCAGACGGAAGTTCAAAATGTCGTCATAGCCCCATTCATCATACGTAATACTGACTCTTAAATCAAGGTATTGGGTACTTTCTTCAGATTGTGTTAATAATTCCACTTTTGCCAAATCATTTGAAAGCCACGTGCGTGCAATCTGTGTCTTCATTTTCTTGAATTCAGCTACCGCACTTGTTCTCTTTTCGGGATAGATCACCGTTTGACGAACAATTTTTTGAATCAGCATCCATTCATAATCAGAGAACAGCAATTTGATTTTCTGATTTTCAGCAGGTGTCAAACTCGCTGTCCCATTTTTCCAGGCCTCCCATTGTTCTCGATCGATTCCAAGCTGCGTTTCATAGAAACGAGCTTCCGTAGAATATTGTTCAATAACTGTACTTAAAATAATTGCAATAGACACGTTATGCATCATACATCCCTCCTGTATCTATTTTACTGAAAGCTGGACATAAATGGAACTTTTAACTTTGGCTTTGCAATATTTTTAAGATTCACTAAGTTTTGTTATACTAAAAACGAAGGAGCTGATAGAAAATGAAAAAATATCGTTGGGGCATAATTGGCCTTGGAGACATCGCCACACAATTTGCCGCTGGATTTGCAAGCGATGCTAGCGATTTGTACGGTGTCTGTGCCCGCCGTTACTCAAAAGTCCAAGCATTTGCGGAACGTTTCTCGATTCCTCAGGCTTATGAATCTGCTGAAGCAATGTTGGCTGATCCATCGATCGATATCGTCTATATTGCGGTACCAAATGATATCCACCATCACTACATCATGGCAGCACTGGCAGCAGGGAAACACGTTCTTTGCGAAAAAGCGATCACTACAAGTGGCGATGAACTTGCTGAAGAACTGGCCTTAGCCAAAGAAAAAGGATTGGTTTTAGAAGAGGCGATGACCATCTACAACATGCCGCTTTATCACCGTCTAAAAGAAATCGTAGCCTCTGGCAAACTAGGAAAATTAAAAATGATTCAAGCACCTTTTGGCAGTTACAAGGATCCTGATCCTCAAAATCGTTTTTTCAATCCTGATTTAGGCGGCGGTGCACTGCTTGACATTGGTACTTATGCCGTCTCTTTTGCCCGCTTTTTCATGAGTGAGTCACCAAAGGTAGAATTCAGCAGCATGAAGCCTTTTGAAACCGGCGTTGATGAACAATCCGTGACGATTTTGCGTAACCCAGCTGATGAAATGGCCAGTGTGACCCTAACTTTCCAAGCTAAAATGCCAAAAACAGGAATCGTTGCTTTTGAAGAAGGCTATATCACAGTCGAAGAATATCCGCGGGCTGATAAAGCAACCATCCACTATCGTGATGGCTCCAATGAGTTTATTGAAACAGGCGATACGACCCAAGCACTAAATTACGAAATCGCCAATATGATTAAAACTATTGAAGGGACTTCTAAAGGATCGATCCATCTAACAAGCGACGTCATTGCCGTCTTAGACCAGATGCAACAATTTTGGAAGCAAACAAAATAAAACAATTGACTGCCCAGCGAATCAAATCGCTGGGCAGTCGTATTCTTTCCTTTTCTTAATGATCCCGTTCAGCAAATTCGGCTTTGATTTCAATAAAACGTTTAAACGACTGCAAAAATTGAAACAATTGCGCGCGATTTTCAAACTCCTCGCGATTTCTAGGCAGCGGTTTTTGTCGATAATCTTGATACAACTCTTCGATCCTTAGCAAAAGGTCTTCGCCGTCGTTAGCTTCATCAAATGTTTCTGCGGTATACAGCAGCAAGGCACGAAATTTCTCTGTATAAACTTCTTCTACCCAAATGGATCGCAAGAGACCAATCATTTCTGTCAACAAACGAACTTGCGCACGCCGCATCGCAAAATACGCTTCATAGTAACTATTCTTTTGGCTCCATTGGTTTTCTTGATGAACCTGTGCTTTTTCTTGTCCTTGTCGAATCTTTGCCAATAATGATTGACATTGCCCTTGCAAGGTCAATCGAGAAGGTTGATTTAAGTGTTCAGACATATCTTTTAAAAGTCTTTTAAACGTCTTTTCTGTTTCTTGCTGCAATTCTTTCAGTTCTTTTTCTCCATCTGGCATATAAAGATTAAATACTAATGCAAAGCCAACTCCGAGAATCATGAGCAAGAATTCATTGACGATCAAGCGCCAAGCAAAGGATTCTTCCAGTAAATAGTGCGTTACTAAGACTGAATTGACCACGATGCCATCTGTCAATGAAAAACGGACAGCCATTGGGATGAACAAAAACAAAAAGAGCACAAACCCTAATGGATTATATCCGAGAAGCGAAAAACTGCAAAATGCCAGAATTGTCGCCAGTGCCAGTGAGATCAAGCGTCCAATGCCCGTATAAAGCGATGTTTTCTTTGTGTTTCCTACGCTCAAAATCGCAATGATCCCTGCGGCTGGCGCATATAATAACCCAATCGCTTGAGCCACTGCCATCGATAAACCCGAAGCAATCGCTGTCTTGACTGTTCTCATTCCAATTTTCATTCTGCACCTCCTTTCAAAGTATACTAAACAAAAAAGGATTTCACTAGAATTTATCGGTTATTTTGGTTATGATTAAAGAAAAGGAGGAAATCGATCATGCAATTTGGCCGCTTTCGTCTAGGGATGCGAACGATAAAAACCGCAATTGCTGTCATGTTGTGTATCTTGCTGTTTCGATTTTTGAATCGCGGACAGCCTTTGATCGCTGCCCTTTCCGCTGTCTTCTCACTACGTCAAGATTTAACAACGACCCTTTCTTTTGGGAAATCACGAGTTTTAGGAAATTCGATTGGTGGGGCTACTGCCATCATCTACTTCTTCATGAAACAATATTTCCACAATGATTTTTTGATCGAGTTATTGGTGCTCCCTGCTTTAGTGGCCTTCATTATCGTTCTTTCGGATGGGATCAATAATAATTCCGGTATTATTTCTGGGATTGCTACGATGTTATTGATCACTCTTAGTGTTCCACAAGGAGAGTCTTTTATTTTTGCATTAGATCGCGTGTTAGACACTTTTATTGGTACGCTGATTGCGATCTTCATCAATTTTGTCTTGAGGCCTCCCGAAAAAGAAAAACGAGCAGAAATCAAAGAAGACTTGGTTGTATTGAAGGAAAGAGAAACGGAATTGAAAACTATGCTGGAAGATGTTCAAGAAGAAATCTCCAAGCAGCAAGAACAAAAATAAACGCCCTCTCACTACTTAGCTTTTTGCGTATCAAGACAGCTTGTGAGGAAGGCGTTTTTGCTGTTTTCTTTTGTTGGGCAAGAAAAATTTGATCTACCTTCCAGCTATTGATGAAAATCGATAAAACAATTAAACGTTTTTACAAAAAAAGCACAGATCACCAATTGGCGATCTGTGTCTTTTTTCTGCTTAAGCTTCGTACCGGCAAACACCATCTAAAAATGTCGCTTGCAGATTCATTTGAGGGTCCAACACGATAAAGTCAGCTGCCCGACCTTTCTTGATCATGCCGCATTTGTCGTCGATTTTACAACTGATTGCTGGCACTAGACTTGCCATCATGATTGCTTCTTGCGGGGTAGCAATCTCCCACTCAACAACATTTTTGATGGCTTCTTTTAATTTCAAAATACTTCCGGCCAAGTTTCCTTCTTTTAGACGAGCTGTTCCATCTTTTACGACAACAGGGAATTCTCCAAGAATATAATCTCCATCCGGCATACCTCCTGCCATCATACAGTCGGTGATCAAAGCAACATGGTCATGCCCGGCTTTTTCCATCAAGATCTCAGCCGCTTGCGGATGAACATGATGTCCATCACAGATCAATTCAGAGAATACTTCTTTTAATGATAGCAATGCTCCTACCATCCCTGGTTCACGGTGATTTAGTCCTCTCATTCCGTTATAGGCATGAACAAAAACACTGGCTCCTGCTTCAACAGCAGCTTCAGCTTCCTGTAAAGTCCCATTACTATGACCTAAGGCAACCACAACACCTTCTTCTGTCACTTGAGACACAAAATCGGTAACGCCTTTACGTTCAGGAGCTAAGGCAATTTTTTTGATAATCCCACCAGAAGCTTCCTGCCATTCGTGGAATGTATCGATGTCTGGATCACCAAAATAGATTGGATTTTGAGCACCTTTGTGTTCTTCAGTAAAGAAAGGTCCTTCAAAATAAATCCCTTGGATTTTCGCACCGGTAACAGAATCTTTCACTTGTCCGACAGTTTCTGCTACATCTCTTAGACGTTCTTTGCTGGAAGTCAATGTCGTCGGCAAGAAAGAAGTTACACCACAAGACAATAAGCCTTCTGACATAGCTTTGATCCCTTCTGCATCGTTGTCCATGACATCGTGGTTCATGAACCCATGGATATGGGTATCTACGAGTCCTGGAGCTATCCATTGCCCAGAATAATCAGTTACTTCCGCATCTTCCGGTACTTCATTGACGATATCGCCAAATTTGCCGTCAATGATCTCCAGATAACCTGCCCCATGAACAGCTGACTTCAAAAAGAATTTGTCCGCATAAATATATGTTTTCATCTTGATCGCTCCTTATTTCTTTTCTTCCTTAAAATTACTCTTATTTGAGTAAGAAGTCAAGAAAGGTCTACACCATTTCTCGATGAATTTCGAATATCGACGACCGCTTGATAAAGAGCAAAACTTTCATCGGCTGCTTGCTGATTGTCAAGAGCGACAAAGACATGGCCTTTCAGTTCAAATAATTCTTCTAAAAAATAGAAACTGTTCTTTTCTCTGGCAAGATCGATACCTTCTTCTAGAATTTGTAAAGCAGTGGTGAATTCTTCTTGTTTCGCTAAAAAAACTGCATAGTTGTAGAATACTTTGGTCAAGGTTGTGGTCATCCGTTCTGCCGGCAGCACTTGCACCCCATGGTAACTTTTTTCTAGATGAAAACGTGCTTCTTCTAATTGCTGCATATCATTATACACTCGCCCCATACAACTTAAGAGTCGAATCTCCATCACAGAGATATTGATTTTATCTTGCTGATAAGAGTAGGATAAGCCTTTTTTAAGGCTTTCAATCGCTGCTTCATAATCTTGGAACAAGAAATATTCGCAACTCCCTAAAAAGTAATAGTACATTTGCATGTCTGCGTCCAAATATAGATAGTCCATGATCGTTTTATCCTGCAGTTTGGTCAATAACTCTTGGTACTCTTTATGAACAAAATGGCTTTCCATTTGAGCGAACACTTGATTCGTTCGATTGATCTCTTCAGCATGGAGCATCATTACTTGATCTAAGGTAACGCCTAATCGTTGACAGATTTGATGCATGACCAATACATTCGGTAATTCTTCATTATTTTCGATCCGGCTCAAAACACTTTGTGAACAGATATCTTCTGCCAACATCTTTTGTGTCATCTTGCGCTTTTTGCGGAACGTGCGAATGATTTGGCCAAAGGATTCTTGTGAATTTGCCATGACTCTCCTCCAACTTTTTCAACATTAAAAAAAATGCGAATTCGCATTTTTAATTTTCTTCATTTTAGCACATAATAGCAAAAAGGAAAGCAATTCCAACAATATCTTGGTATTTTTTAACAATTTAAAACGAGGTGTTTCTATGACGATTAACAGCACCATTACCTTCACTTGGGAAGGCAAGGTCTATGCAGGAAAAGTCGAAAGAGAATATGAAAATTCGGTTCTTGTGCAAGTGACAGACCCTAGCGAAGAAATGCTGGAAAAATTCAATGATCGAATGATCATCAGTAAAAAAAAATGTCAGCAGACTGCTGACTAAGCATATGCAATAAGCGCTATGATTTTAAGATATTCGATCAATCAAAAAAAAGAGCAGTTGGATCTGGTCCGATGCCTTGCTACAAGGTACAGGATAAGGAGCCAACTGTTCGTTTTTTTTACTATTGTTCATTCCTACTTTTGCTTACTTATTTTTGCTGATAAGTGGCTAAAAACTCCCGCATCTTTTCGGTCGTTGCTTTCAAATCATCCATATTCGGTAAATAAACGATTCGGAAATGATCTGGTTCTTGCCAATTAAATCCGCCCCCGTGCACTAATAGCACATGGTGCTCATGCAGAAAATCCAACACAAACTGTTCATCATTCTTAATATTGAAGCGTTTGACATCGATCTTAGGGAAAATATAAAATGCCGCTTTAGGTTTAACAGCTGATAAACCAGGAATGTCATTCAATGCTTGATAAATATACTCTCTTTGCTCATAGATCCTTCCTCCTGGAAGCAGCAGTTCATCCGAACTTTGATAGCCACCTAACGCCGTCTGAATGATCTGCTGAGAAAGAACATTTGAACAAAGCCTCATAGAGGAAAGCATATTCAAGCCCTCAATATAATCTTTAACGTTTCTCTTATCCCCGCTAAGGACCATCCAGCCAACCCGGAATCCGGCTACACGATGTGATTTAGACAATCCACCAAGAGTCACAACAAAGCGATCCGGAGCTAATGTAGCGATTGGGACGTGAACATAATCATCCATCACTAACCGATCATAGATTTCGTCAGAAAAAATAATCAAGTCATGGTCGCGAGCCACATCAACAATTTGCTGCAATACTTCTTTTGGATAGACAGCACCTGTAGGATTATTAGGGTTGATGATCACGATGGCTTTCGTTTTACTTGTGATTTTTGAACGAATATCTTCAATATCTGGGTTCCAGTCAGATTGTTCATCGCAAATGTAGTGTACAGGTTTTCCACCAGCTAAAGAGATCGATGCCGTCCATAAAGGATAATCAGGCATCGGCACCAACACTTCATCGCCATTATTGCATAGCCCTTGCATACACATGGTGATCAGTTCTGATACACCATTTCCGGTATAAATATCATTGATCGTCACATTTGGAAACTTTTGTAATTGATAATATTGCTCGATGGCTTTGCGGGCTGAAAAAATCCCTTTAGAATCAGAGTAGCCTTCAGACTCCCGCACATTCATAATCAAGTCACGGACGATCTCATTTGGCGCTTCAAAACCAAATGGTGCCGGATTACCTGTATTCAATTTCAAGATGCTGATGCCTTCTTCTTGCATCCGTTCTGCTTCTTCTAGGACTGGTCCCCGGACATCATAACTTACGCCTTCTAGTTTTGATGACTTTTCAAATTTTCTCATTCGAATTCTCCTTTGACAGTAGAATCAATGCAAATTACCTTGGTTCTAGTGATATTCTTTTTTAAAAGATTGCATTTATTATAGCAAAAAGTTTAGAAAAAAAACGGTCAAATTGACAGAACTTTACGACTTTTAAATAAATTCTTTTCTAAAAGAAACGAATGAACGCTCTTTTATTGCCTAGCCGTTCATTCGTTTTTGTTCAGTCATTCTCTGGAAAGAATTTTAAATAGCGTTCAGCTAATGCGAGATGGCCAATTGAAAATTCTGTAAAACCAGCTTCAATAAAGCGTTGCGGCAGCTGAGGATCACTGATTTCGATTAAATAGACCTGTTCTTGAAGATCGATTGTCAATGTTGTTAATTCGGGAAATGAAACCAAAAACTCTGGATCTTTTGCTTTTAAATAAATTGGTTCATCTATTAAAGAATTCTTTCCCAGGTATTCATGGATAATCTTGCCATCTTTCAAAAACAAAACGCGATCTGCATAACTATCCAAATTGGTCAAAATATGGGAAGCAATCAGGATCGATTTCTTTTTCTCCCGCAACCCTTTTAAAACGTTAGAAATCAATTCCACATTGGTCGGATCCAACCCATTCATGACTTCGTCCATCAACATATAGGGCGTGTCTGTCACGATCTGCATCGCAAAACACAGTCTTTGACGCATCCCCAACGAATAGGTTCCAACCGGCCGCTTGATATAGTCAGTCATTCTTAATTGATTCACGGTTTGATCAATCAGCGCTTCCTCTGATCGCCACATTCGTTGATAAAGTTTTAAATGTTCTAATCCGCTGAGATCATTATATAGATCGTTCTGATCAGGGAAAAAAGAGATTTTCTGGTGAGCTGCCATTTCTGACTTCTTGGACGTGTAAAGCTGTGTTTGATCGAGAAAGATCTCCCCACTAGTCGGCTGAACAAAATTCATCAATACATTGAGTAGTGTTGATTTTCCAGTACCGTTCGGCGCCACTAAGCCGACGATTTCTCCAGGATGAAAGGCCAACGTTAAATCATCCAAAACATTTCGTTTAAATGTCACAGTTACGTTTTTCATTGCTAACATTTCCAAACCTCCTAAACAAGCTTAAATTGCTTCTGCTGTACACGAACAAAAAGACCGATCTCGATCAGCAGCCACACTACACCAAAAAGCAGCAGTCCTTTCGCAAGGACAAACTCAGAGGACCCAAAATAAAAACGGCTGAATCCTGAAAGGATCTGACCATAATTTTGATACAAATAGGCATCATTTGATTTATCCAAGAATGCACTAAACCAGCGTCTCTGAAAAATAAGTGGACTAATCAAGCCAAAACCAGCAAGAAAGAGATTGGCTAATTCTGAGCGCCAAAGTGTGCTCAGCAAAAGAATGCCTCGGATATAGATCAATTGCAGCACGATTCCTACCCCCATACACTGAAGTAAGAAAACTCCAACAGGGCGTGTATAAAAAACATCGGCAGAAGAAATAGGATAACGGGCATCAAAGGATGAAGACAAGATACTGACGGGTAGGTCCAATGAGCCAAAGCCGAATTGGCAGCCGACACCGATCCAAATCAAAACGAGTGTACTGATCATCATCAGTGTTGACACAATAAACAGTGCCGCTGTCTTCGCCCAAAGAATCTCATCTACCGTCACCGGCAAAGATAAGAATAAGCTTTTGTGTCGACGATCCTTGGTCAGACTATCGATTGCCAAAAAGATCGTCACGCCAAGAAAGAGAAACGGCAAGTAATTCGTAAATGCCCGCTGAACAGATTGGATACCCGTTTTTTGTTCCAACACATACTTGGAAAGCTTTTTGTTTGGTAATTGGCTGGCACTTTCCATCCATTTTGCAGTGGAGGCATAGCCGTATTTCCCATCATAAGCCGCATAATAGTTCTGATAAGTATAATAGTCAGGCGTGAAGAAAATTGTTTCATCATCGGTATATTGGAGACTCAGCTGATACCATTGGCTCGTTGCTTTGGCATACTTTTGCCAATCATTGGCAGCTAGGGAAGTTAATCGTAAGCTATCTGCTTGATTCCATGGCTCGAACATCGCTACTGCCATGGCGGCGGACCAATGATCTGAGGGATTTTCTGCTTGTTCATCCAAAAAGGATTGTCTAGTCAAATACCGCTGTTCAATTTCATTTTTGTCTATTCGCTCAATTGGCCGATAGGTGCGATCACGAAAACTGTATACGCCAGCAACGATTACTAACAAGCACCATAGCCCGATCGTTTTTTTACTTTTGATTAATTGCTGTAGTTCAAAGAGAAAATAATTTTTCATTATATGACTCCTTTCGCTAGCCAGTTTTTCTTATCTGCGATCAACAAGAAGGCGACCGCTCCCACCCCCCATAAGAAAAGAAGGATGAAAGCTGTCCCTAACCCGACTGTCGATTGCGATCTGACTGCAAACTCACCTGTGAGGATCTTTTGCAAATCAAAAACAGCAAAAGGGGAATATTTACTGAATGGTGTACTAGCGATTGTACCGAGACCATAGCAAAGACAAAGGAGAAAAAAAGAAACATAGCGATTTGGAATCAAAACATTGGCCACAAAGCCCAGTAACTCTGTCACAATAATCAAACTTGTCAAAAGCACGAGTACCAATAGAAAGTATTGCCAGAAAGGTACGGCATGCCAAGTATGATGATAATAGACAGCCGTTGGATAGTGCCAATCCCCCCATCGTCCGATCACCGACATGGCCGCAGTGATTCCTAGAAGCAACAGGCTGATCGTTGCCAGATGACCAATCATCTTTACCCCGACTTTACTGATCATCCTTATAGGGAAGACTTGTGGATAGGAATGGATCAGAGAAAAATGGCGCTTTTCTTCCAGCAAATTATCGCTAGCAAAAAATGCCAGGAATAAAAAGCCAAATCCCAATAACACTTGAATAGTCAACGCAACAGCAGTCTGCGCATTGTCAACAGTAAGAAAAGGAGCTTTTTCCTGTTCTTCTAATTGCGCTGCTACCACTTTATTTTGCTGCAATTGCCAGATCGATGGTAAAAAGGCTTTATCTGGTAAAGCGGTTTCCCATAATTGCAGCTGAATTGTTGCAATCTCTTCACTGGTCCGATTGAAACGAGGAAATTCTTCCATGATTAGATTCGAGGCTTGCCGATTAGATAATGTGTTGTTTGCCAGCAGCAGTTGATAGGTTTCTTGCTTGTCCTGAGATTCATTTGGATAATTCTGATAATTGTCTACAAGCCGTAATGCTTGCGCTTTTTGCATAGTGATTTCTGCCTGTACATTCACTGGTTCCATGAATGTAAGATAAAAAGCGAGCCCCACACCAATCAAGAACGCTGCCATCATCGTAAACAAAAAACGGCGCTGCCGAATCGATTTAGCCAGCAGATTTTTAAAGTAGTTCATTTATCAATCTCCTTAAAGCTCCAAAGTTATTTTCTCATTATACCAGATTCTGCCACTTAAATATTTTTTTTCAATAAAAAGCAAGAAAAATGTCCTTTTATAAATCCCTAAAATAGCATTGACAAACGTGAAGATAATCGGTAACATGTTTTTTAGACGTGATGGCTGCAATCAGCTGTCAGTCTACAAAAACAATAAGCAGACGTGGTGGAACGGCAGACACGCACGCTTGAGGGGCGTGTGAGCTTAGCTCGTGTGGGTTCAAATCCCATCGTCTGCATCGTACCGGCAAATTACTTCGGTAATTTGCTTTTTTGTATTTCCAGTTCAATTAGTTGTATGCAATTGTTATTTATAAATCTATGACAAAAACACAATTAGGACGAAATTGCCGTCCTAGTTATGTGATTTTGTCATTTTCGGTTATACTGTTTCTAAGTATTTCTTCTATTTGTCTATACGTTGAGTCAAACACATAGAAGATTGCATGGAAATTCTATCTTGATCAAAGGAGCGAGAACATGTCTGATGAACGATGGCTGCAATTGAGGAGACGCCGAAAAATCGAATTGTATCTTTGCTTGATCGTGGTTATGCCGATGGTCTACGGATTATGGTTCAATCTAATTTTTCTTATCAGATATACGACTTTACTTTTTTGCATTGCAGTACTCACGGCTCTCTATGAGTTGCTCAAACTTCTCTATGATAAAAGAAACCAAAAAAAAGAAACTAGAGTCAGCAAATAATTGCTTTTCATTTAGACCGTCGTTAGTCAGATCTCACTAATTAACAGCACTCGATTGACCAGTAAAAAAGAATGAACTTGTCTATAAAAAGACACAGACAACCGAGCTGTTTTGGTTTAAACATTGTTTGGTAAATACGTGCAGGACACTTTCTTGATCCTTTAGTATTTTTACACCATTCTCATCGATCTCCCCCTTAACATATACGTACGAATAAAATCATAAAAAAGGAGAAATAAGATGAAAAAAATCTGTTTCGTTTTGACTGCAAGTAATGGGCTCAGTTATACCACATTGTCACCAGCGTTCTTTTTTGCAGATTATTCTGAGCTTAAGAATTATTTCGCCAATGATTATGATGTCTCAATCAATTATTTCCGCGATAAAGACCAAGTGGATTATTTGGTTGTACCTGATCCATTTGTCCCGTTTGACAACGAAAATGATCTGCCGATCATCAATGTCCCTGCCAACTATTTTGTTACAAAAGACTATAAACAAATAAAAAAAACACTAGCTGCGTTTTTTATTAACAATCCCTAACTATACCAGAACAATAGCTACGTTTTTGAGCCAATCAATCGATTACAGGAGTTCATATTGAAAAATCAAATAAAGCTACATTATTACCCAAAAGTTTGGGCATCTTTACTCTATTTACTACTGATTTTTTTGGCACTATTTGCCTATTTATCAAAATATCTAGATATAACCTTTTTTACAGCGATTTACCCCGACTTTTATTTACACATTTCCAATTTCTCTATTAGCTTGATCATTGGTCTGCTAGGGTATTTTTGGTTATTGATGGGCGTCAAATTCACCTATACTCTCGGATTGACTATTTTCTTGCTGATTGCCAATTTATTAAGCGAAACGGTATTAGGCGTTATGAATACCCCCGATCCCCTAGACATGTTTTTTGGATTTGTTGGTACCCTGATTGCTGCTGTTCTACTGTGGGTGATCTCTAAATTTGGTCTCAAACTTGCAGCCGAAGAATCTCAGTAACTTTCTGCTTATGAATCTTTGGAAAAATAATTTGGTAACGAGACGCTTACTTGCTCTTTATCAAGCAAAAGGGGTTATTTTGACAACTAATGGCAGAATCAGCCTGTAAAAAGCAGCTTCTGCTCACTGACAGACGCTCGATCCATGCGCATGACGAAAGCTCTTTGCTCCTCAATTCTTTATGAGAAATTTTTTCAGATCTGTTTTCAGATTTCGATCACTAAAGTTAACGACCTAACGACCTACACTAGCAGCTACGCTGCTTTTTTGTTACTCTCTCTATCTTTCATGCGATTGAATAGGCATTTTAAAACTTATACTTATGATATAGTAATAAAAAAGAGACTAGGAGTTGATCGTATTGGATCCTTTTGAATCTGTTGCTGCAAGACTGACCGACTTGAACATTTCCTTTGAAGTGATCGAACACCCGCCTGCAAGTACAACTGCGGAAGCAGACAGCTTTATTGCTGGAATTGATGGGGTTCGAACAAAATCGATGTTTTTAACCAATAAAAAAAAGACCGCCTATTATCTCCTAATAATGGACGATCAAAAACGGCTTGATCTAAATCTGCTCAAAGAAATCACTGGTGAATCACGAGTCAAATTAGCTTCTCCTGATCTTTTGTGGAAAAAAATGCACTTGCCACCTGGCGTTGTCTCCATATTTGGGCTCTTAAACAATCCAGAGCGAGATATTCAGATTTTCTTTGAGCGCGAAATCACTAAAAAACCACGAATGAGTTTCCATCCTAATACAAATACCAAGACGATCTTCCTTGCTACCAAGGATGTATTCAACTTTTTAACGGTCAATGGCTTTTCTTATCAGATCATAGATATCTCCTGATTTTCATGGGGTTGTGCTGGAATCAGTCCGCACAGCCCTGATACTTTTTACTGGCATCTATTTTGTCAAACCCGCCAGTCACCCCTCATCAATGTGCACAAAACTTGCTGCCCGGCAAACTATCATCTAAAAGGTATTTTTTGCTTCACATCCGCAACTGACTTTCAAAAACAAAAAAGGACCCGCTGACGGGTCCCCGCTTATTTTTTTGTCATTGATACTTTCATTAATTGATGTTTCCAGACGGATTGGACGCCATATAATCCAATCGCAAGAATACCAATCAATGCCAAGTAAGCAAATTTCGCCATTGGATCGATGCCATAATTAGTCATAAATGGGTCTTGAACAAATAGTACCAGCAAACTAGTTAAAATCAATGAAACCCATAGCGTATTCATCAGATGCCACCATTTCATGTTCCTGCACTCCTTTTTTGATATGCCAAGTATCTCATAAAGCCGATCTTTCCCCATCCGTCTTTAGACTGAAACTGCTATCAAGGATTCAAAAACATCAAAAGCTATCATTTTTACCTAGTATTCCATTTTGACTTGGATGCCATTTGGATCCAATAAAGCCAAACGCCTACTTGATTCAAGAGTAAGGGATACATTTTCCTTCTCAAGATGCGTGAGCAATGACTCAAAGGCTTCTTTGTCTGGGAGCACAAAGGTATAATAAGCCAATCCTAGATCATTGTCTGCCATAGGAGTCACACCTTTGCCCATCCAAGTATTCGAGCCAATATGGTGATGATAATCTCCTGCTGCAAAAAATTTTGCTTGGTTCCCAAAATTATTTTTTAAGCTCAGTCCTACGACTTGGGTATAAAAAGTTTCTGTCTGGGCTAAATCAGCAACTTTTAAATGAACATGTCCCACAATAGTGCCTGTGGGGAAACTTGATTGTTGGCTGTCTGCTGCTGCGACAACCCCCTCTGCATCCATTTCTTTTGTGATTCCAACAATTTCGCCATCTTCTCGAATATCCCATTCAGATTTTGGTTTATCACGATACACTTCAATCCCATTCCCCTCGGGATCTGTTAAGTACAATGCTTCGCTGTAGCCATGATCACTGGCGCCATCGATCGGTGCATTGCTTTGCAAATAATGGATCAGTGTATTGCCTAAATCTTTGCGAGTCGGCAAAAGGAAAGCGATATGAAACAGTCCTGTTTTCCTTGTGAGAGGCAATGGATTTTCGACTTTGATCAGTTCAAGCAGTATTTTCTCTGTCGTACCTAAGCGAGCTGTCTGCTGATTTTTTTCGATCAATGATAGTCCGATCACTTGAGTATAAAAAGCAATCATTTTTTCTAAGTTGGCTACTTTTAAGACAACTTTCCCAATTTGAGTCTGTTCATGAAGTTGAAATTCTGGAATAATCACCGTCATTGTTTCTGCTCCTTTTCTCATCTCGAATGGATGACTTGTTACTTTAATAATAACACTAACTTAAAGTAAGTAAAGAGATTTGCTTGACTAGCAGAATTCTTCATTTTTTGCCAAAACACGCATCCTTCTCCCGAAGCGATCGGTGGCTGTCTCAATTTTTTGATAGCCCAATTTTTCATACAAACCTGTCAGCTGAGTGACAATATAGATCGTATCAAAACCGATCTGATGCAAGCGCCGTTCTGCAGCAGATACCAATTGCTGACTAAGATGATTGCCGCGATAGCTGGGAGCAACATACACGGTCGCAATAAAAGGAGCGACTTGAAGAGGGACAATATCCTCTTTGACGATCGTACAAAATCCAGCTAATTGATTGTGGGCAACAGCCACAAAAACGCCTTCCCAGTCGTTATAGCTTCTCTGACGCATCTTATTTGCTACAAATGCAGCAGCTTTCCAATCGACGCTGGCAATTTGATCCGCATAAGCCAACCAGTTTGGTTGATCTTTTTGCAAAAATTTAATTTCCATTTCAAAAATCCTTCCTTATTGAAATTAAGCAGCATTCGCATTATTTTACCACTTTCGGCTTGATAATTGTTTTTTCGGAAACCCTTTTGGCGTAGTTGACTTCTCTAATATAATAAGTTCTTATAAAACACAGACGATATAAAACGGCTGGCAAGCCCCCTCTAGGCTGCCAGCCGTTTTTATATCTGATTTACTTTCTGATCCATCAATACGCATTATTGTAGATTCAAAACTGTTGATTGTTGTTGAGTATGGTGGTCCAGAGTGGTTTGTCCTATGAACTAAAATTTTAAAACACCGTACTTTCACCATGTTTTCTCTCACCAAATTCCCAAATATCGATTGCTCCAACTGCATAGCCCTCAGCGATCAATGTTTCTAGAAAACTTTCTGGCTACAAATAGTGACTGCTACTGCGTAATTCTTCTTTGCCAATAGAAAAACTGCCTCCATGAGAGTGGTTGAAAAGAACAAAAGGCACTAGCTTTTTCTCATAAGGATAGGCAAAAATAAGCCGACACTGGTTCTTGTTAATTGAGTTCTAACAAAAACTTTTCGAGACAATCGTTTTCTCATAAAAGAACTTTCTTACAAGAACTATTGGTTCCTTTCTATGAAATGATCCAAACCTTTGCAACGTTTGCCGCTGTTTCACGAAAAATCACCATGAAGCACGAGAGGCTTGCCATTTTCTTGGGAACGGTCAACTTCAATCCCCTGGCTATTCTCGATATGGAAGGCATGTTCAACATCGACTAATTCTAAACGGTCAAAATGAACATTTTTAGCACAGCCAATATAGAATCCTTGACTGGTCATCTCTTCCATTCCAGTCATCATAGCTGGTTTTCCGGGTATGGGCTCTTTTGCCATGGAAATTGCTACTTCATGAAACGAGATATCTGAAATGAATTGTTCAGATAAACCATAAATAAAACCAGCAGCAGCATGAACATTTCGCGCGGAGATATTGGCAAAATGAATTCTCCTAAACTGAGGAGTCTCCTCAGAGATTGGGTAAGGATTTTTATCCCAAACATACTTTTCTTTTCCTTTGGGACCACAAAAATAATACAAATTCAGCGTAAATGGGCAAATCACATTGTCCATAATTAGGTTGTTCACTCGAATATCCTCAATAACCCCGCCGCGTCCTCTACGAGATTTCAAACGAATGCCGCGATCGGTGTCTTGGAATATACAATTTGAGATGGTCACATTGCGAATATCTCCGCTCATTTCGCTTCCTAAAACGACCCCACCATGACCATGGAGCATTTGACAGTTGCTGATCGTGATATTTTCACAGGAAACGCGTTCTTTTGTCTCTTCTGTTCCTGATTTAATGGCAATACAATCATCCCCTACATCGATCAAACAATTGCTGATACGAACATTTTTGCAAGACTCCGGATCAATGCCATCAGTATTTGGCGAGTCTGCAGGATTTTTGATCTTAATATTATCCACAGTGATGTCTTGGCATAAGATTGGATTGACTGTCCAGCTAGGAGAATTAACCAAACTAACATCTCGCAATGTGATTTGCTGACAGGAATCAAAACTGATCAGTTTTGGTCGCGGATATTCTAACTGCTCTGGATGATTGCGAAAGACATCCCACCATTTCTGACCTTGACCATCTATCGTGCCAAAACCTGTGATTGCAATATTTTCGGCACCGTCGGCATAGATACAAGAAGCATAGACTTCCCGTTTCACCCCTTCCCAACGCGAAACCACCACTGGATACTCTTTGGGATCATCCGAGAATCGAAGAACAGCTCCCGGTTGTAGATGGAGTTCAACATTACTTTTTAACATCAGTGAACCTGTTGGATACACCCCCGAGGCAAACATCAGCCTCCCTCCTCCTGCCTGATGAAGCTGATCGATATACCCTTGGATTGTTGCTGTCACTGACTTTCCATTTAAATAATCGTTGATGTCAATACTAATTTCCATTCTTTTCCCCTTCCTTCTTTAAAGGTTCTATTAAAAGGCTAGTTTGCACAGCTGTGCAAATCCTTTAAAGCGATCTGAATTTTTTGATCGAGATTTCCTTTGACTTGCTGAACGAAATTTTGCTGATTTTGGACCAATGTTTTCTGAATATCCTTATATGTGCGATGATAAATGAAACTTCCAAACCCTATTATTAAAACGTTTCCAATTATAGAAAATGGAAGGAAAATGTTATAAAAAAAGGTTGAATGTTTCTGAATAGCCCCTACCCTTTTCATGGGATTCCTCCTGTAATTACTGACAGAATCATTTCTTAAGATATGTCCATTCTAGCATAAAAAATTTCTTGTGAATACAGGTTCAAAGAAAAAAGTTAACGTGTGCATTATTGATATATTGACATTCCTCTCTTTAGGATATATGCTAAAACCAATGAGAAAGTCGAGGGATACATATGGTCACTATCAAAGATATTGCAAAAATCGCAGGCGTCTCCCATACCACGGTTTCAAGAGCGTTAAATGACAGTCCACTAATCAAGCCAGCCACAAAAAAGAAAATTGGTGACATTGCGCGTTCTTTAAATTATACGCCGAATGTCAATGCCAAAAGTCTAGTCAATCAGAAGTCGTATATTATTGGCCTTTACTTTTCTAATTTGTCGGCAGGTACATCGGATCGCTTTTTGGTTGAAGTGATCAAGGGAATCAATACCACCCTACCGCCAGAGTATCGCTTAGCGGTCCACGATATGACGACCCTCACCAGTCCAGTTGAGGACTTGCCAAGGATGGATGGCATCATCGTTATGAGTCAAAGCGATCAAGATGACACTTTCATCGAAGAAATCAGTCACTTAGATTTGCCGGTGGTCGTTCTCAATCGGCAAATGGATAGACCATCATTTTTAAATGTCACAAGCAATGATGCGCAAGGCGTTTATCAAGCCATTGACTACGCGATTCAGTTAGGCTATAAAAAAGTTGCGATCATTGAAGGCAAGCCAACTTTTCGTTCCAGTATAGAGCGTAAGAAAGGTTTCATGCGGGCTCTTACTGAGCACGGGCTAGCGTTTCCAACAGAATACGCTGTCACTGGAGACTATTCTATCGAGAGCGGTCGAAAATGTGCCAAACAATTACTGGAACTTGCAGAGCCGCCAGAAGTGATTTTCTGTTCCAACGATGACATGGCCATTGGCGCAATCAACACTTGTCTTGAATATGGCCTTGCAATCCCTGCCGATATCGCCATTATTGGATTTGACAATGTCCCGTTTTCAAAATATACGAATCCCCCGTTGACAACCATTAGCAAGCCCGTTTTTGAAATGAGTCAGCTTGGGGCACAACTGCTTCTAGATTCAATCAACGGTTCTGTTTCACAAAAACAATACCTTTTAGATACAGAACTAACAATCAGAGATTCCCTCTAGCATTCGCTTCTTGAATGCTTTTGGCTGTTGCCAAAAATGTTAACGTGTGCAAAATGGCAGACGTTCATTATAAATCAATGAATATTGGAGGTTACAATGAAAAAAATAACTGAAATGACTCATCCTACTCGCAAGTCGGAAAAAGTGATTCAATTCGGCGAAGGAAACTTTATGCGAGGCTTTTTTAACTGGCAGCTACAGCAGATGAATAAGCAAGGTCTCTTCAATGGCAGCGCTGTAGTAGTCCAACCAATTCAACAAGGTCTAGGATCTCTATTGGCGGAGCAGAACCATTTGTATACGGTAATTTTAGAAGGATTAGCAGACGGCCGTCCTGTCCAAACCTCTGAGATCATCACGACGATTAGCCGCGTATTGAATCCCTATGAACAATGGCAGGATTATTTAGCTCTAGCTGAAATTGATGACTTGGACATCATTGTTTCCAATACGACTGAAGCAGGAATTGCCTTTGATCCTCAAGATAAACGGACAGATATGCCGCCAAAAAGTTTTCCGGCTAAATTAACTGCGCTGCTCTATCAACGGTACCAAGCGAATAAATCAGGTTACACGATCATTCCCTGTGAGTTGATCGATCGAAATGGAGAAAAATTAAAAGCGTGTATCCAACAATATTGCTCACTGTGGCAACTAGAGGACAGCTTTCATACCTGGTTAGAAAATGAAAACACTTTCTGCTGTAGTTTAGTCGATCGAATCGTTCCTGGCTACCCCCAATCAAAAGCAGAGGAGTTGAATCAATTACACGGGTATGAGGACCGTTTGATGGTCACTGCCGAACCATTCATGTTGTGGGTGATCGAAGACCCATCGCATACCGTATCTCAGAAACTTCCATTGCCAGCTGCGAGTTTGAATGTAATCTTTACTGAAGACCTGACCCCCTATCGTGAACGGAAGGTGCATCTTTTGAATGGCCCTCATACAGCCATGGTCCCTCTGGCCCTTCTAGCTGGTTTGGCAACGGTTGAAGAGGTGATGCTTGATCCTGATTTTACATGCTTCATTGATGAGCTATTCAATGAAGAACTGATTCCTATGCTAGACCTGCCGCAAGAAGAATTGATCCAGTATGCGGAACAGATCAAAGAACGGTTTAAAAATCCTTATGTTCATCATCAACTGCAGTCGATCGCCTTGAATAGCGTCTCAAAATTTAAAGCACGTCTCTTGCCGTTGTTGCTCCGTCATCATCAGCAACAGTTACTGCCGCCAAGAATCCTTGCATCATTAGCCGGACTGATTTACTTGTATTTAACGACCGATTGTCAAGACGATGAAGCTGTGCTAGCTCTCTTTGAAAAGGCACGCGCCCTCGACTCTTCTGAACAAGTCAGTTTTATTCTAGGACAAGAAAAGTTATGGGGAGTGGACTTGAGCGTGTTCAACAAAGAAGTTTCACAAATGGTAGTGCTACTTTCAAACAAGGGTTCTCGATACCTCGTTGACTCATTAAAAAATGAGCCGACTCAAAAAAAGGCGGAATGATTATGACAGAAATAAAAAACAAGACCGATTTTCTCAAATTGCATCCAAAAGACAATGTTGCGGTTGCTTTGCATGCAATCACGAAAGAGACACAGCTTACATTTGAAGGGCGATCCTATAGTTTTACAGAGGAGATTCCTCAAGGTCACAAGATCGCACTTATTGATTTGAATAAAGGCGATCACGTCATCAAGTATGGTTACCCTATTGGTCATCTTTTGTCCGATGTAAAAGCTGGACAGTGGCTACATACCCACAATGTCAAGACCAATCTTTCAGGAACGCTGGCTTATACCTATGAGCCGAACCTACATCCAGTAGTGTATCCAAAAAGTCAATTGACTTTTAAAGGCTACCGGAGAAAAAATGGCAAAGTCGGGATTCGTAATGATTTGTATGTCGTACCCACAGTGGGCTGTATCAATGGAATCGCTGAGATCATCGTCGAAAATTTCAAACAAAGTCATCCCGACTTAGGAACTTTTGACTCGATCACGATTCTCAAACATCCTTACGGGTGTTCGCAATTAGGGCAAGATCACCAAAACACCCGGCAAATTTTGATCGATGCTGTGCAACACCCAAATGCTGGTGGGGTGCTCGTTTTTGGTCTCGGTTGTGAGAATAATACGGTCGCTGAATTTAAAGAAAAGCTAGGCGATTACGACACAGAACGTGTCAAATTCTTAGTCGCTCAAGAAAGCCAAGATGAAATCGAAGCGGGTGAAGCATTATTGCACGAATTGCTGCAAGCTACCAAAGACGACCGGCGGGAAGATGTGCCTTTAAGTGAATTAAAAGTTGGCTTAAAATGCGGCGGCTCAGATGGATTTTCTGGTATCACTGCCAACCCGTTATTAGGAGCATTTTCAGATTTCTTGGTTTCTCAAGGTGGCAGCACTGTGTTGACGGAAGTACCGGAAATGTTTGGTGCCGAGCAAGTATTGATGTCTCGTGCCAAAGACCAAGCAACTTTTGAAAAGATTCTTCATCTGATCAATGACTTTAAAGATTATTTTCTTTCGTATGGCGAACCTGTTTATGAGAATCCTTCTCCAGGCAATAAAGCGGGTGGAATCACCACATTGGAAGATAAGTCTTTAGGCTGCACGCAAAAATCCGGCACCTCTGCGGTCGTCGACGTCTTGAAATACGGAGATAAAATCCGCGAAAGCGGTCTCAGTCTTCTTGAAGGACCTGGTAATGACCTAGTGGCTGCTTCTGCTCTCGCTTCGGCTGATTGTCAGTTGGTCTTATTTACGACAGGACGAGGAACCCCCTTTGGTGCGTTTGTCCCTACGATGAAAGTTGCCACCAACCAAGAATTATTCGAGAAGAAACCCCATTGGATGGATTTCAATGCAGGTCGGTTATTATATGAACCAATGGAAGACGTTCTCGCTGATTTTATTCAAGCGATCATTGCGGTCGCTAGTGGGACCAAAACCCGTAATGAAGCAAATAACGTTCGAGAAATCGCCATCTTCAAGAATGGTGTCACTTTATAAACGAAGAAAAGAGGAAGCCAATGTTTTTAAATGATGATTTTTTACTAACGAATGACTTTGCCAAAGATTTGTATCATCAATACGCCAAGAAAATGCCGATCATTGACTACCACTGCCATTTAGATCCCCAAGAGATTTATGATGATCATCCTTTCCGAAATATCACCGAAGCTTGGTTGGCCGGTGACCACTACAAATGGCGGTTGATGCGGGCATGCGGAGTAGATGAATCGTTGATTACTGGCGAAGCAGCGGATTATGACAAATTTATTGCTTGGTGCCAGACAGTTCCTAAAATTATCGGCAACCCCCTTTACGTCTGGACCCACTTGGAGTTAAAACGTTTCTTTGGTGTCGATCTGATGATTAATGAAGAAAACGCGCCAGAAATCTGGCAAATCGTCAACCAAAAATTGCAATCAAAGACCTTTAGCAGAAGAGAAATCATCGCCAACAGCAATGTGCAACTCATTTGTACCACCGATGATCCGACAGATTCACTAGCATTTCATCGCAAATTGGCTAACGAAGAAAGCCGCTTTCGGGTATTACCAACCTTTCGTCCTGATAAAGCCTTAAATATCCAACAAAGTGGATTTAACGACTATATCGATCAATTAGCAACAGTTGTTGGCCACAGGATCGATAGCTATGAAGACTTGTTAACAGCACTTGACTGCCGAATTACTTTTTTTCACCAAATGAATTGTCGCTTATCCGATCACGCATTGGATCACTTGAATTTCCTAGAAAACAGCGTGTCTCCTCAAGCTATCTTTGAAAAAGCGAGAAATCAGGAAATCATTACAGAAGCAGAAGCAGCAGTCTATCGCTCTGCCCTCTTGCTTCATTTATTTGAACAATATCACAACCATGGCTGGACAATGCAACTGCATCTTCATGCTTATAGAAACTGCAACACGAATATGCTCAATCAATTGGGACCTGACACAGGTTATGACGGCATCAACGATCAGCCGATCACTGGCTCACTTCAAGCATTACTGGATGCTGCGGAGAGGAAAGAGACTCTTCCGCAAACGATTTTGTATTCATTGAATCCAAATGATTATGATGTGCTGGTAGCGCTGATGGGCTGTTATCAAAAAGAAGGCAACAACAAACTTCAACTCGGTTCTGGCTGGTGGTACAACGATACCCGTGCCGGCATGCGTCGGCAATTGACGAAGTTTGCAGATGGTAGCGTGTTAGCAAATTTTGTTGGTATGCTGACTGATTCCCGTAGTTTTCTTTCGTATACCAGACATGAATATTTCCGAAGAGTTTTTTGTGAATGGTTGGGAGAACTCATTCTTCGCGGCGAAGCACCAAGTGATACCAGACAGTTAAAAGAATTTGTTGAAGGTATCTGTTACCAAAATGCAGCGGATTATTTTGATTTTTAGAGGTGGATGATGGTTAAACTAATTATTGCCGGTGATTCAACTGCTGCAACTAAAATGACTGACAAGCGTCCGGAAACTGGCTGGGGAGAAAAATATCAACCTTCCTCTCCCCAGAGGTTACGGTCATTCATTTAGCTATGAATGGACGTTCAACCAAAAGCTTCATTCAAGAAAAACGCCTCTTAGCAGCCGACGAGCAGCTTATACCCGGAGACTATTTCTTGATTCGGTTTGGCCACAACGACCAGAAAACAGATCCTGAACGAGTAACGACGCCAAAAGAACATCACGAAAATTTAGCACAGTTTATTGCTGTTGCACAAAAAAGCAAGCAAATCCAGTTTTACTGACTTCTATCACTCGCTTGAAGTTCCATCAGCATAATAACTTGAATCCCCTAGCCATGGGACCTTATCCAGAAGCTATGAGAGATTTTACTGCTGCCTTTGAGATTCCTTGTCTGGATATATTCACGATGACGCAAAACTATTTTTCCACATTTGCAACTAGGCAAGCTCGCCAGTTTTTTTTGCATCTTTCAAAAAACGAATATCCGAATTATCCCGAAGGTATCAGTGACAATACTCACTTGAATGATCAAGGGGCTTTAATCGTTGCTCGCTTGATTTGTCAAGCAATCAAAGAAGCGAATCTTTCTCTCAGCAGTGAGATATTGCTGTAATTCGGTTAGAATTCTTTGTTTACCAATCAACAACAAGCAACGTGTTTCCACAGGGAGAAAAACACGTTGCTTGTTTATTTCAGCTATGTGAATGTCGCAGCCTTAGTGAATGAAGGGCTTGTTTCTTACTTTGTTTTATTATGAAAAAAGGTTGAACTTTACGGATAGAAAATTTTTTTACTGAGGCGCATCTTCAAACATCCAAACCAGCGAGCCGTGATACTCCCCGACATGATCCGTTGGTCGCAATAACAGCTTCAATCGATTCTCAGCTAATGTGGCGGATCCACTGCCTTCCCAGACCGGCTGTGCTTTGTCCGACAAGAGAATATCCCCTGTTTTATCAACAAAAATCAGCGCATCTCGCAGCTCTTGTTGCTGACTGTTTTTAAGCGGCGTATCGATTTTTACTTTCACTGTCCATTTGCTTTTTTCTAAGCGACTGTTATCTTCCACTTTGATTGGCTGACTTTCAGCAAAAAGAAACTGATTAAAAGCTGGAATAGGGTGTGTTCCAAAATATAAGACTGCCGGCACTTGCAGCCTTGGTCCTGACTCAGGAACAAACACGCGAGTTTCTGCTGCTGATTGATCCCCCTCTTTATTCTCTAGATATAATTTACCTCTTTATTAAGCCATTCTTCTGGTACTTCGAAAACGACCGAGTCTTCCGTTTGTGTATTTCCCACATCATAGTTTCTTAGCACCTGTTTTTTCTCTCCATATTGGGCAACAACTTGGACGCTTTGATGGCTGTCATGGGAAAGGTCATAAGATAACTTGACTTCTTTAGAAAAGCGTGGAATCACGATTCTTTGTTGTCGGTCTTTTAATGTAAAGAGTAGTGGGACACCTTTTTTGTAATGATGGAAAACTTCTTGAGAACCTGGCATGACAATGATGTGGTCTTTTTCTTCTCGGATCGGATAGTACCCAGTAATGGTGGGATAGAACGAAGATAAATCAACAGAATGGGTGATCAGCCCTCTGATTTCCCCCGAATCTAAGAGCGGTTGATTGTTTTCATCAACAAAATTGATCTTCACTTCGTTATAGTAGTAAATGGACGCAGAAAGTTTTCCGATTAACTGTTCACCATCACCAATATCTTCATAAAGAATTGGTTGAAGTTGAAAACAGTCATTCTCGATCAGTGCAGGATCGACCGGTTGTTCTGCACTTCCAGTGAAGGTGTGGTGAATGATAAACTGATAACTATTGTCATAAAAGGCCCGGTTTTTTAGTGTAGAAGCTTTTGCATGAACAAGCAAATTCCCCTCATCATCGATGGTCTGGTCAAACCAATTTGTTCGATCCGTTCCAGAAAAATCTTTGATCTCGACTCCTTTTAATTGAAACTGATTTTGATCTGGATTTTCGATTCTGTAAGATAAAGTTGTTCGAGAATTGTTTGTTTCAGTGTAAGGAACTGTTTGTTGGAAACGAGTGATCACTTCATTGTTTTCAATGTTCTGAGTGGCTAGTGTTTGTGGATAGGCATAAGGAAATTCAACTGCTGGGAAAAAAACGGATAAATACTTTAATTCAGATTTATATGTTTCCCCTCGTCTCGTATCATTGTTTTTGACAGTAAATTGAAACTTTGAGATAGGTTTTGTTGTGATAGCAAGTTTGCAAGCATCGTCTGCCCAATTACCGGCTCCGCCTTTCCCTTTTAAAGTCAATATTCCTTGATCATCTTCGCTGTATGTGATAGTAGAAAAAGAAGCGGCAAAAATATGATCTATAACCTCAGCTGCTTGATGAATTCGAATGTCTTTCCATTTATTTAACCCCATTTCATTAAAAGTCGTTTTTAGTGTAACTGGTTCCAGCTTTTCGTTGAGAAATTCATAAGTGACTTCTGCGATTCCGCTTGGCCATATTTGTAATCTTAAAAAATCGCTGTCTGTAAGCAACATATCTGTACCAGAAGGCTGCAGCATCTTCACTGTTACTCTAATGTTTATCCGTTGACCATGATAATACCCAACATTTCGTATCAAGGCAGAACTTTCTTTTACAGAATCAAGTCCAGTGACAATTCTTTCATTTGTCACTACGCCAGATAGCTTGTCGATAGTGGTAGCATCCCCTTTTCTCATAATAAAAGCATTATCTGCAGGAATCTTCTCGGTTAAAGCGTTGCGATAATAAGAGGAATCTGTGATCGAGCCCTCCGTTTGGGCAGCTGCCTTTTGCGTACTAACAAAGACACTACAAATAAATAGCATTGCTACTAGAAACCATTTTTTCATCTTAATCCTCCTAATTTATTTTGTTCTTTCTATCAATTGATTTAGTGGAAAATCGATAGAACCCCTAATTTATTTACTCATATCCACTGACAATTGAATAGTCTAAAAAATTTATCAAATAAAGAAAAAAAATAGAGCAAAGCTGCAAGAAAACTAACTGTTGGTTCTTTAGTAAGCGGCTCCCCCCTTCTTCTTGATCGAACTTGGCTAGAACCACGATCCGCCTTCTCAGAGAAGAGGTTCTTCCATTCATTTTTTTATCGGAAAATTCGACAAAGAAAACCCCTACTCTTTGCAAAATCCATTGAGGATGTGCGAAGAATAGGAGCTTTTTTGATTGCTAAGTTCGCCTGTTTTAGAAATCAGGAACTTAGGAGGATTACTCAGGCTGTTTGCCAATATAAGCCAAAATACCACCGTCCACATAGAGAACATGTCCGTTGACAAAATTAGAAGCGTCAGAAGCCAAGAAGACAGCAGGACCGGCTAAGTCTACGGGCTCTCCCCAACGCGCTGCTGGCGTTTTTGCCACAATGAACTGATCAAAGGGATGACGAGATCCGTCTGGTTGGATCTCTCTTAATGGTGCAGTTTGCGGTGTCGCGATATAACCAGGGCCAATGCCGTTACACTGAATGTTTGCTTCACCAAACTCAGAACAAATGTTTTTGGTTAGCATTTTAAGCCCACCTTTAGCAGCTGCATAACCAGCAACGGTTTCGCGGCCAAGTTCACTCATCATAGAACAAATATTGATAATTTTGCCATGTCCTTTTTTGATCATGGAAGGCAAAACGGCTTTAGAAACGATGAATGGCGCATTCAAATCAACATCAACTACCTGACGGAAATCAGCGGCTGACATCTCCAACATTGGAATCCGTTTGATGATCCCTGCATTGTTGACTAAGATATCAATGACACCTACTTCTTCCTCTATGGTTTTGACCATTTCATTGACTGCTGCTTCATCGGTGACATCACAGACATAGCCATGGGCTTTGATGCCGGCTGCTTGATAATTTTTTAAGCCTTCATCGACTGATTCTTGTGTTAAATTATTAAAGACGATCGTTGCACCAGCTGCTGCCAAAGATTGGGCGATCGTAAAGCCAATCCCATAAACTGCGCCGGTAACTAATGCAATCTTGCCATCTAAACGAAAGTGATCCATTGAAAAATCCATCTTCATCCTTCTTTCTTTTATTATTTCAACTCATCCATGGGAACCATGTCCATATCTGTGTATGTGATGTTCTCCCCGCACATTGCCCAAATAAAGGAATAGTTGCTTGTTCCGACTCCAGAATGGATCGACCAACTTGGGGAAATGACTGCTTGCTCTTCTGCGACTACTAAATGTTTGGTTTCATCTGGTTTACCCATCATATGGAAAACTTTTGTGTCCTCATTGGCGAAATCAAAATAAACATAGGCTTCCATACGGCGTTCATGGGTATGACAAGGCATCGTATTCCAAGCGCTACCTGGTTCTAAGATCGTATACCCCATTTGCAGCTGGCAACTTTCACACACATTCGGATGAATATACTGATAAATCTTCCGTTCATTCAGCGTCAAGCCTTCACCTGTTTCCATTGGTTTGACCTGATCGATACTGATTTTTACATTCGGGTATTTATGATGTGCCGGTACACTGGATACATAGAATTTCGCCGGATCATTTGGATCTTTTGAAGAAAAGACTACATGTTTCGTTTCTTTTCCGATATAGTATCCGTCTTGCTTTTTCATGTCTTCTTTGGTGCCGTCAATTTCAATGGTTCCTGCACCGCCAATATTGATCACACCTAGTTCACGGCGTTCCAAAAAGTATTCTACGCCTAACTCTTTGCTCAATTGAATCTCTAATGGTTGATCCGTAGGCGTTACTCCGCCAAAGATCATGCGATCATCATGGGTATAAGTCAACTGGATCGTTCCGGGTACAAAAATTTTCTCTACCAAAAATTCATTGCGTAATTGTTCGGTACTATAGTGTCGAATATCTTCTGGGCTGTGTGTATAACGGGTTTCCATTTCTTGCATGCTGGTTCCTCCTAGCGAATGATTTTTCCAGATCCGGCTGCTAAAAATTCAGCTACTTCCGCTTCTGTAAATTGATTACAATCTCCATGAATCGTGTGCTTTAATGCAGATGCTGCGGTAGCAAAGTCAATGGTTTCCTGAGAGGAATACCCACTTAGAATGCCATGCAGGACGCCTGCACAAAAAGCATCCCCTCCGCCTACTCGATCAACAATAGGATCTATGCGGTGTTCTTGAGAAGCTGCATATTGGCCGTTATGCCAAAGAGTACCCATCAATGTATTAGCACTGGCGGAAAGCACTTCTCGTTTTGTCGAATAAAACAGTTCAATATTCGGATAACGCTGGTTCATTTGTTGGTAATAATACAGCAACTCATTTCCTTGCCCTGTATAGGCTGGAATCTCCATAAAAACTTGTGCATCCAACTTGCCCGCCGAACAATAATCGACCAAAGGAAGGATTTCCTTTAGAAAGGCGGCGGCTTCATTTGTCGTCCACAGTTTGCCACGATAATTGATATCGAAACTGATTTTGCAACCTGCTTTTTTCGCACGCTTAACAAGTGAAAGGGTCAAATCCCGCCACGTCTCGGATAACGCTGGTGTAATTCCGGATACATGGAAAAGTGCGACATCTTTAAAGATCGCTTCTGACCATTCATTGGTCTTGATTTCCGCAAAACTTGACCCTGCACGGTCATAAATGACTTTTGCTGCACGTTCTCCTACACCAGATTCCATATAGTAAGTACCCAGCCGGGGACCACCGCTTAGAAGCAGACTGCAATCCACTCCGTAATTGCGTAAATGATGGGTAACAGCTTTTCCGAGATCATTTGCCGGGACTTTACTTGCAAAAGAGACGTCGTGCCCATAGTTAGCTAAAGAGATAGCAACATTTGCTTCACCACCGCCATAGTGTGCAGCAAAATGTCCGCTTTGCTCCAAGCGTACACCAGAACTAGTCGATAAGCGCAACATAATCTCGCCTAAGGTAATAATTCTAGTCATCTCAGTTACCTCGAATGTCATTTAACTTGGCCACATATTGTGAAGCAACCGCTGTCACTTTCTCGAAATCACCACTAGCAGCTGGCGCTAACAAATTACCACCGACACCAACAGCGACCACTCCGGCATTGAACCACTCAGACATATTTTCCAAGCTGACTCCGCCAGTAGGCATAAGATTCAATTGGGGCAATGGTGCTTTGAAAGCGGAAATGATACTAGGACCATAGGCACTTCCTGGAAACAGCTTGATGATGTCTGCGCCTGATTTCAAGGCTTCTTTCATTTCAGTGATCGTCATACAGCCAGGCAAATAAGGTACTTGATACAAATTACAAATCTCAGCTGTATCGCGATCAAATGTCGGACTGACGATATACTCTGCGCCAGCCATAATCGCTAAGCGGGCAGTCACTGCGTCAAGTACCGTGCCAGCTCCTATGATCACTTCTTGGTCCTCTTGATAGTCATTGACTAACTCTGCAATCACTTCAGCAGCTTGCGGAACCGTGAAGGTCAATTCAATTCCTTTAATACCGCCTCGGACGATGGCACGACTAGCTTCCAGCGCTTCTTGCCTTGTAGTGCCTCGAACCACTGCAACGATTCCACAGGCTTTTAACTTTGATAATCGCTCTACTTTTTTCATAAACCCCTCCGTTCTTAATTTCCTATTTGGAAATTAAGTTTTATTATAAAGAAATCTTATCTTTATTATACCTGGTCTTTTTTCTTTTGCAAGGGGTTTCCAAAAGTATTTCAAATAGCTGCTTCGATTTTATCTTTTGTGGCACGTATTTCTTGAAGCAATGTTTGTTTATAGCTCTCGGTCAACCGGTATTTTGGCAGACTGACTGAGAAAGCACCGACAATTTCCTCATCTTTCAAAAGAGCCGCGCCGATACAAAAAATCTCTTTCTCCATTTCTTCATCATCAAAAGCGATCTTCAGCTGACGCACTTCTCTTAACTCTTGATTTAATTTAAGAACATTCGTGATGGTGTTCTCAGTATAAGGTTGTAAAGGTGTTTCATCTAAATAAGCTTCATAGCTTGTCTCATCGAATTCTGCCAATACAGCTTTCCCCATCGCTGAGCTATATAAAGGTCTTGAAATTCCCACCTTCGACGACATGCGAATAGTTTGATTTTGAGGTTCCAGTTTATTGACATACAAGATTTCATTCGCTGTCAAAACCCCCAAATGGATGGTCTCATCGGCTTTTTCCTGCAATTCTTCCAAAAATGGCAGACTGATCTCTACCAAGTCAAGTTCTTGAATATTTTTATTGGCATATTTGACGAGTTTAGATCCTAAGCGGTATTCTTTTTGCTTGTCCTTTGCAACATAGCCGATCAGCTGTAATGTTTCGAGAATCTTTAACGCGGTTGAATTGGTTAAGTCTGTAGCAGCTGCGATCTCTTGCAACGATTTGTTGGGTTCTTCCGCAAGATAATCCATGATTTTCGCGGCTTTAATCAAAACAGTCCCATAGGGTTTCGTCATTTGTATTCCACCTTTGTTTTTTCTATATAAGAAATTATAATCTCTTATAATGAAATAAACAACCAAACTTATCCATCTTCTCTTGCGAAGACGGTGTAAGAAGGTTGTTTAAAAAAAGGATAAAGAAAAAAGTTTTACTTTCTGTTTCTCTTCATTGTATGATGATGTTACTACGAAAAGGAGCAATAGCATGGACTTAAATGTATTGACCAAAGGAAAAAAAATTTCCGAAAGCGAGCAGCACATCCTCACTTATTTGGTGTCTCATACGGACAAAATCGAAGGCGTCCCTTTGCGAAAAATCGCGCAAGAGCTTTATACTTCTCCAGCAACACTGGTGCGATTAGCACAAAAATTAGGTTTTTCCGGCTATTTGGAATTACTTTATTTCTTAAAAAATCGGCTGAATCGTCAAATGACCACTGAAGCAGCCATTGACTATCAGATCAACACAGAAGGCATTGCAGCCTCTATTGATGCGATCAAAGAAATTTATGCTCAAAACAATGATAAATTCATTACCATTTATGCCACTGGCTTTTCTGGTATCATAGCAGAATACCTTCATAAAAAAATGTTGGTTAATGGTATTAAAACTTTACTGGTGAGTGCTTCTGATTCCGGCGGTATCATTAGTAATAATATCGACAACATCAGTATGCTGATCACGATTTCTAAATCGGGGGAGACACAGAAAGTGCTAGAAAAAATGCAACTAGCGAATGACCATCAAATCCCCACTGTCCTTTTTTGCGGCAATGGTGAACACCGAGCCCATCAACTAGCAAATTTTTCTTTTGGTGTCACTGATGAACGACCATATGATACGCAGAACATCCAATATACGAGTTTTTACGGAAAGCTTTTACTGCTAATGGAGTACCTCGTAGAGGCATTTACTGCCGAAATCAACTAAAAGAGTCCGGGGCTTCAACATATGGAGTAGCCAAAAAATTCTAGGATCACCCCTGCTATCTGGCTGGCCCGCTTCGCATCTAATCGATAAATGAAGCCATTCAGTTGCTTTCAGGTCGTTCAATCTTGTTGTTCAATCTTGTTGTTCAATCTCGCTGATACTTCAGCCGCAACCTTTTCTGCTAGTCAAAATAATGTTCAGCGAGCGACGCGTAGGCTGCGCTCGTTTTTTGATTCGGCGTAATGGTCTGCAAGTGGTCTCTTGCTGCCAAACGATGACCAAAATAAAGATCATAAAGACCAAAAATTGGTTCGTTTGCCGGTGACAAATAACATGTCACGCCCAAGATATCAGCTGTTAATTGTGCAATGGCTTTCGATTGGAAAACGCCACCGCTGATCGTCACTTCATCGGTAATTGCTGCCATTTCTTTTAAAACACCAATATTCAACAACATCCCCTCAATTGCTCCACGAATCATATCTGTCCGAGTATGTTGAATCGTCAAACCATGATAAGACGCCTTGATATCAGATGTCCAATAAGGAGCCCGTTCCCCATTGATAAACGGAAAAAAGCGCAGACCATGGCTGCCGATTATGGTTTCTTCAATGATTCTTGGGAGGCTTTCATAGAAAGTGTCAGGATCTTGTGCCAATGTTTCTTTGATCCAAGCAAGGACGCACCCCCCATTATTCGACGGAGCACCAATGACATATTGACCTTCTTTAAGGTAATAACAAAAATTTTGCCGCTGATCGAACACCGGTTGATCCGTCACCTTTCGAACAGCAGCACTAGTGCCGATCGTCAGACTATTTTTGATTCCAGTCGATACATACCCTGCATAAGCCGCCAAACAGCCATCACTGGCGCCGCACATGATCTCTACTGTTTCATTCAATCCATAGCGAGCGGCAGCGGACGCAGCAATAGGAAAACGATCGGTCGTGTCACAGATTGGCGCAAACTGTTCAATGGAGAGGTCCAAATAGTGAAGAATCTCTTGACTCCAATTTTTTTCTTCAAGGGAGTAGAGGCCTGTTGCCGATGCAGTACTTCGGTCGATCCAAGGAGCTCCGGTAAATAAAAGCATCACCAATTCTTTCAGCCCATACCATTTTGTCTTGCCATCAAAACCGCCAGCGGATTTGAAGTGAAGCAACTTAGCAAATGGCGACATCGCATGGATCGGTGTCCCAGTCTGCCGATAAAACGATTCTGACAATGAGGATTGACGAAACTCTGCAATCACTTGGCTAGCCTGATTATCTGACCAAATATAGATTTCTTCAAATTTCTCATTTATCACTGGCATTAGACTATGCATCGCTGTACTGAACCCAATCACTGTTATTTGCTCTCGTAAAGAGGAGGGAATCTCCGTGATCCCTTTCAAAAGTACAGCTATAATTTCTGACGCAGACTGTGTGCGACCTTTTTCTGTTTTGGTATAAATAGGAAAAGAACGTTGATAAATGATTTTCCGTTCTTCCAACAAACCGATTTTTATTGCCGTCGTTCCAATATCAATCCCTAAAAACATTCCTCTCGCTCCCTTATCTCTGCTAATTCATTTCTATTTTAGCATACTTAAAAAAGATCCCCGCAAAAAGACCATTGCTCATCTCCCTTTGAATTCTTGATAAACATTTAGAATGTCAGTGATTCCAGCAAAAAAATCCGAATGATTGACAAGAGGGTTGGCAAACATCCAGCTTGCAGCCATCAACTACTGCACCACAGATGCACTCCCTCTCGTTTATCATTCAGATCCTCTATCTCCTCTGTCATCCTCAGACTTTTTAGCGAACACTAATTGTTGTAAGGTTTTTCAAAGTGAAATCTTTTGATCAGAAATGTTTCTCAGCATGTGAAACATTTTAGTGGAGTCCCGGCCAATAATCACCATTTTCTGAGACCAGATCATCTAAGAGATCTTTGGCTACTTTTGCGCTAGGAATGGTTTTGGAAAGGGTTAACGCCTGCCACATTTTTTGGTAACTCTTTTCCACATATGCCTCCACCACTAATTTTTCCACAGTGACTTGTTGGAACATCAAGGCTTGTTGGAAAGATGGTATCTTGCCTTGTGCCAAAGCTTCTGGTCCATCAGAGCCAACAATACAAGGAACTTCCACCATGGCATCATCAGGAAAGTTAGCGATTGCCCCGTTATTCTCAACAATCATGACCATTCGTTCATGCGTATTGAACGCAATTGCTCGTGCCAGATCCACAATAAAGGTTGCATGAGCATCGATTTCAAATGCGATACCCTCTGCCGATCCTTGTTCGATGATTTTTTTCGCATGGTCGAAGACTCGCTTTTCTCTTCCTTCCATGACCTCATTCGAACGCGTATATTCGGGATGCTCTTTCATATGATCATAAACGTAATCTGGGTATAAGTAATATTTTAAATACGTATTTGGCAAATACTCTGGTGTCAGAGCCAAAAGATCTTTGGCTTTTTTGTGGGTTTCTTGCCAACTAGGATCTGTATGTTGAGTGTCCACTTCAACTTGAGTGAGATAGCCATTCTGTGCAACATATTCCCTGATTTGTTGGATGTATTCGTTGCCTTCTTTGTCCTTGATGCTGGTCCACCAGCCAAAATGATTCAAGCCAAAATAACGAACTTCTAAGTCTGCTGGATTTTTATCAATAATTTGCGACATCCGTCGCAAGGTGCCCACTGGCATATCGCAAATATTCAACACTTTTGCGTCAGGTCGCAACACACGACAGGCTTCTGCTACAATCGCTGCCGGATTCGAATAATTTAACATCCAGCAATCTGGCGAATACGTTTCCATATAATCAATGATTTCCAACATTCCGGTGATACTGCGCATACCATAAGCGATACCGCCAGGTCCGCAAGTCTCTTGACCGAACACACCATGGCGTAAAGGAACCTTCTCGTCTTTTTCCCGCATGTCATATTTGCCTACTCGAATATGAGCCATACAAAAGTCAGCACCAGTAAAAGCTGCTTGCGGATCCGTCGTATAAGAAAATTCGATCTGTGGTGCCTGTTCTTTTAATAAGATCGTCAATGCTTCACCTAAAGTTCTTTGTCGCGCTTCATCATTATCATAAAGTGTCAGCTTTCTCAATGGGAAGCGGTTTTGATTATCTAACAGCATCATCACGATCCCTGGTGTGAAGGTACTTCCTCCACCGGCAATCACTACTGAAAAATTCTTCATCATTCAATCTCTCCTTCTCGTCCAAGAAACTTTTCTAATTCTTCTCGTACTTTTGGTACAGTCAATCCATAAACAACATGGACATTCTCACCATTCTTGATAACGCCTTTGGCTTGGGTTTCTTCTTTTAGCAATGTCTCATCCACTAGTTCTGGATTTTTTAGTTTCAAACGCAATCGTGTGTAACAGTTGTCAATCGTTTTAATATTACTGTCTCCACCTAAACCTTTTGTGATCAATGCTGAAATCGAGTCCGTTGGTACAGATGAAGGGATTACTTCTGCCGTCACTCCAACACCAGCTCCTGCTAACCGTTTCTCTTTGTACTCTTTTTTTGAATACAATTTTGTTTCATTCCCTTCATCTTCCCGACCGACTGTTTTCAAATTCATTTTAGTAATCAAAAAGCGGAAAAGAGCATAATAGAGAAAGAAAAATACTACGCCAACGGCGATATAGATGGGCCAGCGAGTCTTTTCAATCCCTAACGGCAAGTTATACAAAAGGAAATCAATAAAGCCATTCGGACCAATCGCTCTTGAGCCAAAAATATTCAATGCAACCATACTCAGTCCACTTAATGCGGAATGGATCACGAACAAAACTGGCGCAACGAACATAAACGAAAATTCGATCGGTTCCGTTACCCCAGCAATAAAGGAAGTCACCACTGCTGGGATCAAAATAGCTTTGACCTTGACTCTATTCTCTGGTTTTGCGGTCTGATACATAGCTAGACAGGCACCAAGCAAGCCAAACATTTTTGAAATTCCTCGTGCATCCCAGATGACACTTTGCGAGAGAACCTTTACTGCCGGATCCGCAATTTCTGCAAAGTAAATGTTACGGGCTCCTTCAAAGACTTGACCACCGACTTCAGCGACTCCTCCAAGTGATGTATAGAGAAATGGCGTATAGATCAGATGATGGAGTCCAGTTGGAATCAATAATCTTTCTAGCGTCCCATACAAGAAGATGCCGAAGTTTCCTGTTTCTTGAATGATTCCACCTAAGCCATCAATACCTGTTTGAATCACTGGCCATACGATCGAAGACAGAATGGCCAACAAAACGACGACTGGAATCAAAATGATAAACACAAAACGAGCACCACCATATACCTGAAAGGCGTTATTGAATGTGGTGTCGATGAAACGATTATGAATCAATGCAACAATAATTCCTAAAATGATTCCTAAAAAAACACCCATGTCTAAAACTTGAATCCCTAAGACCAGTGCTTGTCCTGATCCTTGAAGTGCATCTGCCGCTACTAGCATCCCCCGAAGTTCCAAGAATTTATTCATGGCATATAAGAATACCAGATAGCCTAATAACGCTGTAAAACCGGCTTCTGCCTTTTTCTTTTTGGCAAGACCAAGAGCGATCCCTACACAAAATATGATGCCGAGATTCGTCAAAATCGGTAGGAGCGAAGCAGATAATATACTCCCAAAACCAGTTGTGATCGGATTATCCAAAAATGGGAAACGCTCAATCAAACGAACGTTTGTGAAAACATTACCAATTGCGATCAAGATTCCGGCAATCGGCAATATCAGTACCGGAACAAACATGGCTTTCGAAAACTTCTGCATCGCATCCATCACTTTTTCTTTCATTGATGAGACTCCTTTACTTTTTTATCGGTAGGTTTATTATAGGGAAGTTTGGCGTCCATTGGAACAGGAACCGCTTTCAAATCAACCTGTTGCAAAGATTGGAATGCGTTTCAGCATTCTAACAAACTCCGCACAAGAAAAATAAAAAAGCGAACCTCGAATTGGCTCGCTTGAGATAACGTGATAGACGATTTTTTGATCATAACGGCTTCACAAAAAACAATTCCAACGGCTGTTCAAAACCTGGTACGTCCATAAGCAACCCACCGGCATCTTTGTAGCCACATTTTCGATAGAAATGCTGACCGCTCTCATCAGACTGAGTAGAGGTCATACACATCCCATACCCTTGTTTCCGCATTTCTGCTTCCCAAAGGCGGAGGAAGTGCCTTCCTCTCCCCTTTCTCTGCTGGGATTCGTTGACCACCAGCAGGGTACAAAAGGGAATGGTATCCCAAAACAATTGGTAGCGAAGAATCCCCACAGGTTCTTCCTCATCGGTCAAGATCAACGCCTGTTGATCTTGAAACTTTTTTGCTAATCCTGCTTTTGACAAATGATTATCTAGCTCTAACCAGAATGTCGTATCCCTTTTTTGCGCATAACGAATCTTCAGCATCTTGGTTTCTCCTTGTTTTTTCCTGAATCGTAAAGCAGCACTATTTTTCTGTTGTTTCTCGGTATTCTTTCAACACAGCCAGAAACGCATCACCGTATTTATCTAACTTGTTTTGACCAACACCTTTGATCTGTAGAAATTCGATAGGGGTTTTAGGCTGCTGCTCCGCAAGTTCCCGCAATGTCTTGTCCGAAAAGACGACATACGGCGGCAAGTTTTGTTCTTGTGCGAGCGTCAATCGCAGGGAACGTAATTGGTCAAACAGTTCGTCATCGACGACCAATTGACGTACTTTGGCTTGTTTCCGGTAAACCTTTGCCTTGCCTAAAAGAACCTCTACACCGGCAGCTGACACACTGAGCAGGGGGTATTGTCCTTCCGAAGGGACTAAATAGCCTGATGCGGTTAAGTAGTCAATGAGTTGATTGACTTCTTTTTGTGACCAATCTTTCAACAAACCATAGGTTGGCAATTTTTCAAATCCCCATTGGGTGACTTTCTGATCTGCTGATCCGGTCAACACTTTCCCCACTAACGCTTTGCCAAAACGTTCACCCATTCGTTTCACACAGGACAACACTTTTTGCGTCTCAACGGTGATATCTACCTGTTCTCGTTCATCTAAGCAATTGCTGCAGCGGCCACAATCGGGACCGTCTTCCCCAAAATACCGCAATATGTAACGTTGAAGACACATTTGTGTATGCCCATATTGACTCATTTCTCTCAACTTGAGGTATTCATTTTGACGATACTGAATATCGGACTCAGATTGATCGATAAAAAACTGCTGAATCTGTAAATCCTGCGGAGCGTATAATAAAATGGCTTCGCTAGGTTCACCATCTCGTCCGGCACGTCCGGCTTCTTGATAATAAGATTCTAAATTACCGGGGATTTGGGCGTGGATCACAAAGCGCACATTGCTTTTGTTGATTCCCATACCAAAAGCATTGGTTGCTACCATCACTTGAAGACGATCAAAAAGAAAATCTTCTTGGTTTTGCGTACGTTCTTCTTCAGTTAATCCGCCATGATAGCGTCCAGCATTGATAGATTGTTGTTTCAATAAACGATAGATTCGTTCGACTTCTTTGCGTGTGCTGGCATAAATAATCCCTGATTGCCCTTTGTTCATCTTTAAATAGGTCAGCAAATAAGTATCTTTCTGCTCTTTGATAACTTCAAAAGATAGATTTTCGCGAGCAAAACCCGTTTTCACTTGGTTCTCTGGTGGAATCAGCAACAGTCGTTCAATATCTTGGGCAACTTTTGGCGTTGCTGTAGCTGTCAATGCCACCACCGTTGGCCGCTGATCAAAACTATGGATCGTTTCCGCTAAGCGTAAATAGCTAGGACGAAAATCATGTCCCCATTGTGAAATACAGTGGGCTTCATCAACAGCGAGTAGGGATATAGGAACATAGCGCAGCAATTCGCGAAAATGATCTGATTCCAAACGCTCTGGAGCGACATACAGGAGTTTGATCTCTCCTTTCGATGCTTGCCTTAACCGTTGGTTGATTTCCGGAGCTGATAAGGTACTATTGATATAAGCAGCCGGGATACCCATGTCATTCAATGCATCTACTTGATCTTTCATCAATGAAATCAATGGTGAAATAACTAATGTCAGACCGTCTAACAATAAAGCCGGGAGCTGATAACATACAGATTTTCCTCCGCCAGTCGGCATGATGCCTAAAACATTTTGATGAGAAAGAATGGCATTGATGATTGATTCTTGACCTTCCCGAAAGCTGGTATAACCGAATTTATCTCTTAAAACTTGATTGATTGATTGCATAATATCCTCTTTTCCATGTCCATTATACGAGAAAATCCAGTCATTTGAAATGGGAACAGTTTGGGAATCACTTTCGACAGGAACTTTCAGTCTTTGATTTTTTGAGAAGAATATGGAACAATGATTGAAACAAAAAAGGAGTTTGCAGTTTTATGGAAAAAATCGTAATTATCGGTGGCGGCATCATTGGGATGACCTTAGCAAATTATCTAGATACGACGAAGTACCAAGTGACCGTGGTTGACGACCCTACGGGACAAGCTACTAAAGCGAGTGCCGGGATCATTTCCCCCTGGCTTTCGAAACGGCGAAACAAACGATGGTATCAATTAGCTAAAGATGGGGCTGCTTTTTTCGAAAAATTGGCACAAGATTTCTCACTGACCACAGATATTTATCAACGCTCAGGTACATTGATCATTCGCCCAGAAAATCAGTTGGCAGCATTAGCGGAACTGGCGGAGGAACGGCGTAAAGAGGCACCGGAAATCGGTCAAATCACCTGTCTTTCTCCTGCTGAAACGCAGCAAGCTTTACCTTTGCTCAAACCACTACCGGCTTTGAAAATTTCCGGAGGAGGTCGACTAGATGGCGCTGCTTATCTAGCGTTCCTAGAAGAACGGGCCCGTACCAATGGGGTCGTTTTCGTCCAAGGGAAGGCTAGACTTTATAAAGAAAAAAATTGGGTCGTTTCTAATACATACGCAGAAATCCCAGCGGATCATGTTTGTTTAACCGCCGGACCAGGATTAGGCCAACTGTTAGAACACTTGAACTACCACGTCGATGTTCGTCCCCAAAAAGGACAGCTGCTCTCCTTCGAAACGACAGCGTCAGCAAAAGATTGGCCAGTGGCGATGTTAGAAGGCGAAGGCGATTTGATTCCTTTTGCGAATGGGAAGATCCTTTTAGGAGCGACTCACGAAAATGATGGCGGTTGGGATCTGACTCCCACTGAAGCAGCAAAGCAACAATTGCTGACTGGCATCGGTTCATTTTTGGCAGCTCCCGAGAAATTGTTTGCTGCGCCAATGACAGTTCGCGTAGGAACACGGGCCTATACTTCTGACTTTGCGCCATTTTTTGGACTGCTTCCCAGTGAGCCAGGATTAGTGGTCGCCAGCGGACTGGGGTCTTCTGGATTAACCACAGGTCCCTATATCGGTTATTTACTGGCTGAATATTTTAATCAAGGTCAGAACCCTTCTGAAAAGCAAAAACTTTTTGAGAAATATAGTAAACCTATAGCTGCCTATATTACTCAACGTCACTGATGGTAAAAAAAAGGAGCTGTGACAAAAGTCTTGTCGCAGCTCTTTCTTTCGAACAATTGGACAGAATATGCCGCAGCTGTTTTTGCCAGGTGCATCTCCCCTCTTGTTAAACCTCTTTTTTTCTTGAATTTAAGCGTTTAAAATTACCTTTTCTAATAGGGCACCGGCTTGATGATTTCCTTCAAGACCGATCGTTCCTGAAAATTGTTGGACACGTTCCATGTTCGTGATTAGGACGATGACCATCGTTTCTTTGCCTTGTTGTTCGATATAAGACAAGTCCATCGCTGCTAGTTTCGATTGTGGGGTTACTTGCTCTCCTACTTTTACGAATACTTCAAAGCCTTTGCCATCAAGAGAAACTGTATCGATTCCCATATGGACTAGAACTTCCACACCATTCGATGTGGTGATTCCCACCGCATGTTTGGAAGGGAAAACCGAAGTGACTTCACCACTGACTGGCGAATAGATTTGGCCGTCTTTAGAGTGAATGGCATACCCTTCACCCATCATTTTTGTTGAAAACACTTCGTCGGGTACATCTTCCAATGGAATGTATTCTCCTTGCGTTACAGCATGCAAATCAAGTTCGTTGGTGAAGGTTTCTGTTTCTGCTTGATTAGGGACTAGGAAATAAGTCAGAGCAAAAGAGGAACCGATCGCCAAGACAATGCCTAGGACCGCATAGATAAAGTATTCACCAATATAAGCCGGCAAACTAAAGATACTGGATAAAATATAGCCATAGATCCTTACGCCAAAAAAGCTGATGAACGCTGATGCAATCGAACTACCGATGGTAGCTGCTAAAAATGCTTTTTTATATTTTGATAAAATCCCAAACAATGCTGGCTCAGTGATGCCCAGCAATCCTGACACAGCTGAGGACAAAATGATTGATTTTTCTTCTTTTGATCTTACTTTAAAGTAGATCGCTGCGGTTGCGCCGGTGATCGCCATATTTGCCATGAACATCATTGGCATCAACATATCATACCCTTGATTGGCAAAGTTTTGTAATGCGATTGGCGTCATTGCATGGTGTAATCCGGTAAAGATCGCAATTGGACGAATAGCACCTACAACAATTCCTGCCAATACAGGAGAAATCGTAAACAAGCCAGCTACACCATCTGCAAGCAAATTGCCTAAATGAATACTGATTGGACCAATAACTGTCAGTGTAATCAGTCCAGCCACAAACAAGGAAATCGTCGGTGTAAAGACGGTCCGCAGAACTTGCGGCAATACCTTGTCTACCCAGCGATAAATGTAGCTTAATGCTAAAACAGCAAAAATGATTGGAATAACGGTACCCGCATAATTGAAAACGGGAACTGGTAAAACCCCAAACAGTCGAAAGGCCGAAATATTGCCTTCAGCAACTGCATTCGTCATCGTTGGAAATTGTAATGTTGCAGCAATGGCGATCGCCAAGTATTGATTCGTTTTAAAGATGCGCGCAGCAGAAGCAGCAACAAAAAATGGCAAGAAGGTAAATACGCCGCTGGCGATCATATCAATGACTAAATACGTATCTGTTTGATTGGAAATCACATTTAAGGCAACCAATCCTGCCATCAACCCTTTAATCATTCCTGCCCCAGCGATTGCTGGAACAATTGGTCCGAATACACCGGAGACTGTATCCATAAACAACGAGACAGCGCCTTTTTTCTCTGAAGACTCTTGACTCTTTTCATCCAAACCAAGTTCTTTGGCTAATGGAGCATAATAATCCGCTACATCTGTACCGATCACCACTTGGAGCTGATTGCTTTGATATTTCGTTCCCACCACTTTAGGTATTTTTTCTAAAGCAGTATAGTCAACTTTCTTTTCATCCTTCAAATCAAAACGAAGCCGCGTCATACAATGCCAAGCATTATTGATATTCTCGGATCCACCAACATCTTTTATGATCTGTTTTACGATGTCTTCTTTCATCATCATTTTTTCCTCCTGTTGTTTGCTAACGGACTTGAATCTTGAGGCGCCTTTTCAAGTGGGTCCGTTTTCACACACATAGTAGCATGGCTGCACCCGCTTGTAAAACCAGTCCTTTTATTAAAAAAACCGACCAAAAAGGCTATGTATCAACAAATAAATAAGAATCTATCTAAAATTGGACTGGTTTTATGAGCCATAGCCATCTTTTTTTGGACCAAATTGACAGCGGTTGCTCTGCGTGTTTCAATGGCTATATCAACTAGATACAAAAATTGGAGTGAATAAAATGACACCAACGATCATCACCGACGTCAAATCCTTTGCGATCAAACCTGATCGCCATAACCTTGTTGTCGTTAAAGTAGAAACCAATAAAGGAATTTCCGGACTAGGCTGTAGTACGTTTCAATTTCGTCCTTTAGCAGTCAAAACAGTCGTTGACGAATATTTACGTCCCCTTCTGATGGGTAGAGACGCGAATGAAATCGAAGACATCTGGCAAGTCATGAATGTCAATTCCTATTGGCGCAACGGTCCAATCACAAACAATGCCATCTCTGGTGTTGATATGGCATTATGGGATATCAAGGGACAGTTAGCTGATATGCCTCTGTATCAACTGCTGGGGGGAAAAGCAAGAACCGCGATCCCTGCTTATACTCATGCGGTAGCAGATAATTTAGACGATCTCTATCACGAAATCGATCGCTTTTTGGCAGCCGGTTATCGCTATATTCGTTGCCAGCTCGGGTTCTATGGCGGGAATCCAAGCCAGCTGCAAACACCCGAAGAACCAATCTCCGGCTCTTACTTTGATCAGACAGATTATATGGAAACGACTTTGAAGATGTTCGCAGCGATCAAAGAAAAATATGGCAACCAATTTCAAATGCTGCATGATGTTCATGAACGCCTCCATCCGAATCAAGCCATTCAGTTTGCCAAAGCAGCAGAACCTTATCAGCTCTTTTTCTTGGAAGATATTCTGCCGCCTGACCAAAATCACTGGCTGACACAATTACGCAGTCAGTCAGCAACCCCCATTGCAACAGGTGAATTGTTCAATAATCCAATGGAATGGCAAGAACTAGTCAAAAATCGGCAGATCGATTTCATGCGGGCCCATGTATCACAGATTGGCGGCATTACGCCAGCATTGAAGCTGGCTCATTTTTGCGATGCGATGGGGGTTCGAATTGCCTGGCATACGCCTTCTGATATCAGTCCAGTCGGCTTGGCAGTCAATACGCATTTGAATATCCATCTGCACAATGCCGCGATCCAAGAAACGATCGAGTTGCCGGCAAATACCCAATCCGTGTTTGTTGGCAGTCCCCAACCCAAAGGCGGCTTCTTCTATCCAATGGAAAAAAGCGGGATCGGTATTACATTTGATGAAGAAGCTGCGGCTGATTTTCCGGTCGTTTACCGCCCCCATGAGTGGACACAAAGCAGAACGCCGGATGGTACACTAATCACACCTTAAATAATAATCCTAAAAAACTCAGCAGCCTGACTCAAATTGTTGAATCAGAGCTCTGAGTTTTTTTGATTTATCGTCTAGGAAATTTGTGGCTCTTCCTCTGCCGATCAATCGATGCGTGAACGATGGATTTCTCGATCGAAAGGTCGAATATAGGTGACTGCATAGTCGATGGCGACGATGTTGCTGAATTCATAGACCCGCCCATCTTCCAAAATTGCCCGATTCGTGATTTGCATCGCTGGGGTCCCCCGTTTGCACAGCAAGATTGCCGACTGGGCCATTGAAGTCGCAATCGGGGTATAACTGCTGATGTAGTGGGAAATCCGATATCCGCAACTCTCAACATAGCGCTGAATTGAATGTTCTACTACCTCTTGAGTGACATTAGGAAATAATCCTACCGGTAGCTTCGACGTTTCTAGCTGTTCAATCTTATAATTGACGATTCGCACCCGTTCAAAGGTCCAAACTTCTTCATTGTCTGCTAACTGAAAGATTTTTTGTTCATCTGGGGTAGCGGGTGCTTTACTCAAAGAAATCATTTTGGAGTGGATCCGATCGTAAGGAGTCCGTGTCAAGGAATTAAAGATCATGGGATTTTTGACCCACTTCTCATGGATAAAGATTCCCGATCCTTGGACCACACGAACGATGCCGATTTCTTCTAAATTTTTGATTGCTTGTTGAATCGTAAAGCGGGAAACGCCATAATTTCTGGCAAGTTCTCTTTGATTCGGTAATTTTCCTTCAATAAATTCTTCCTGATAAATTTTACTAAGCAAATCTTGAACGATAAATTCTCGTTTTTTCATAAAAACTCCCCTCACTTGCTCTCAGCTGTCGCCAGAACAGATAGCCCATCTTCTAGAGCGATTGAAAGATGCACCTCACAGCAGATAGAGCATCGTCGCTTGTCCAGTATCATTACGAACTATTGTACTCGAATGTACTCGAAAATCAATCTGCTGAATCATTGGCTCTAGAGTTAAAAAGTTAGAATTTGTATCAAACCAGGCGTGTCGCCACAGAAATGAGTATTTCTATGTCAGCTAGCTTGATGTAGTTCATGAATGGTCAACACCTTAATCAAACAAGGACCAATCAAAAAAGATGTCACGAACTGTTAAACAGATTCGTCACACCATCGTATGAATCGATTATTGCACTTATTCCGAGAAAAAAATTAGTCGGACGGATCAGATTCCCAGTAATCCCGGAGTTCTTCATTGATTGTTTCAACATTCACTGATTCTCTTTGTTCCTCTGGTTGCTCTTCGTTTGGCACATCACCAACCGCTTTTAGACAATCAGGCGTGACTGTTTCACCTGCTTCAGCAGCCGTCAGTATTTTCTCGATTTTTATTTTGTGGGTCCAGTCAGCACCCATGTCATAAATGTAGGTCAGTGTTTGGCAGGTTTGGAAATCATGGTCGATCACTAATGCATTTGTAGGTTCCGTGTTCGGCACATCGATTGAATTATTGCCGGCAAGAAAAAGGTAGAGCTGTGAATCCTGCCATTGAAAAGCAATTTGGATCATATTATGGAGTTGTTCATAACTAATGCCTGCAGGAATGAGCATCCTTCGCCAAATCGGCGGCTTGAAACCTTCCAAATCAATACGGATTTGATATGCAGCGATTCTTTCTTCGCTAGCTTCAGGAACTTTTTTTATTGGAAAAGGGACGATTTTTGGCGATCGTTGATTTTCATAGGGATGTTCGATCGGAACCAAATCATGATCTTCCGGTTCGACATCATGAAGCATCTCTAGCATTGCCGCTTTCTTCTCTGAAGACCAGAAATGCGGTTTTGACATGCGAGAGTAAAACACAGGCTGTTTTTCTGCAAGAACAAAGATAATCTCTTGGTATTGTTCTTTTGTGATGTGCTGTTCTTTATACATGCAATAATAAAAATCTTCAATAGCTAATTTAGCAAAGGGGAGGAAATTCAAATCATAAGGAATCTCTTGAGGCATCATTTCCGTATAGACCCATTCGACAAACTCTTTGTCTGTCAGCATTCTTTTATTCGTCTTTTGTTCTGCACAAAAAATCAAATAAAAAACCGGATCTAAGTAATGATCTAAATCATCATTACTGACAACACTCGGACCGCCGAACAACGCGACATGATCCATCATGTGATCGATTACTTTTGCTAATTTTTTCAATGTTTTTTCCAAAAAAATACCGCTCCTTTCTATCAGTTTAACTTTGACGAAAAGAGCAGTAATTGTCAATCTTTTTTTTAATGAGCAAGCATTTCCTGTGCAATTTCTAATCCAGACAGATCAGTCGGATAGAACGTTGGCCAATGATCCATTTCCGACAATAATGCTTCTTGACTTTCATTGCCAAAATAAAGGTGAAAATGATGGGAATCAGTTGGTGCAATCGAGTGATCGCTAAATTGGATATATTTGTAGGCTGCATCGTTATCTTTTGATTCAAACAAATAACGGACGCCGCGATTCCCTGCTTGGTAATTCAAGATCTTTTTGCCTACATATTGATAGGTTGCTTTCTTGGTTGTGCCATCTTCAAAGGTAAATGCCATCGTATCTCCTGTGATCGTAATTTCTGCAACATCTGTTTGATAGCCAGTTGTATAATAGTCTTTGTATTCCTCGGCCGTCATGCTTTTATTCTGTTTTGCTTTGTAGTCAAAAACTTGATCCAGCGTGCCGTCTTTCAAATAAGGATAGACCGATTGCCACTGTCCCTTCCAGTCCGTGAGTGAGCGGTCTTGAACATCTGCGTCGTCGAAATACCCATTATAAACGGTTTTTTCTTTCTCTGCTTCTTTCACTTCTTTCTCATTGGCTTGTGAAGTAGTCAGCATCAATGCGTCTCGGTTTTGTTCCATGATGGAAATGTAATCTTCCCCACGATCCATTTGTTCCTGTGTCAATCCTTCCAGCGGATTCAAAACGGATAAATCGACACCAGCTTCTGTTGCCAGTGTTTTGGCAATACTGTCTTTGGCATTTTCTTCAAAGTAAATCGTCTTGATCCCGGTATCTTCTACAAAATGCTTCAACTCAGCAATACGTGCCGCTGAAGGCTCTTCATTGGGAGACAGTCCGGCAATCGGAACTTGTGTCAGTCCGTATTCCAAAGCGAGGTAGCCAAAAGCAGCATGCTGGGTGACAAAATGCGTTTGCTTGGCATTCTTAAATGCTGACTGATAAGAATCATCCAATGACTGCAATTTTTCTAAATAGGCCGCAGCATTCCTTTCAAAAGCAGCTTTCTTTTCTGGATAAGCCCTGCTTAGCTGATCACGAATGCTTGCTACTTGTTTGATTGCAAGGCTTGGTGCTAGCCACACATGAGGATCTAATTCATGAGAGTGCCCTTCTTCATGATCGTGCTCGTGATCGTGGTCATGCTCTTCATCACCCGGCAGCAACACCATCCCCTCCGTAGCTTTCACAACGGTGACATCTCCTTCTTTCAATGTAGATTCAATGGCAGGAACCCACATTTCCATGTTCTCATTATTGTAAACAAAGACATCCGCTTCTTGGATTTTTGCCATATCTTTAGCCGATGGTTCATAGTCATGTGAGTCTGTCCCTGCCGGCATCAACAATTCGACATTGCCTTCATTTCCCACCACATTGCGAGTAAAATCATACATAGGATAAAAACTAGCGAGGACTTGAATCGTTGGATCACTTGATTGTTCTGTCTGTTCATTCGCTGATTCCTTTGTCACACTGCAAGCAGCCAACCCTAGAGCCAAAAGCGAAATACCTGTTATTTTAAAAAATTTCTTCATCTCTTTACCAGCACCCCTTTTTGATTTAGCAAAACGATCATTTCTCCTAAAAAAAACACCAGAGAGTCTGTTACGATTTACTTTACACAAATCGTAACGCTTACGTTTTACTTTCGATTAATTACTTTACACAAGGGAAAACAATCTGTCAACACCTAAAAAGATGTTTTTTTATATGTCTATTCTTTCATATCTGCAGTGATTCATTTGTCTTTTTGCTCGCGCTGTCTGACTTGTTCTTTCAAATCGTCTGTGCTACACTCAGAAAGTAATTGAATCGAATTATCCACTAGGGGCGCTTTATGCTGAGATAGACAGTTTGTCTGGTCCCTTTGAACCTGATTTGGTTAATACCAACGTAGGGAAGTGGTTGCGCAGCTTATTTCGCGTTCCCATTTTTCTGTCTACCCGTGGATAGAAAAGGAGGAACGCTTTTTTTGTAGACAGAAAATCATTCGAAAGGAAGAATACTATGGAAAATTGTTCAATGAATCAAATCGATATCACGGGATGCCGCATCAGTCTTTATCCAATGAAAGATGATTTTGCCTCTCACATTCTTCGAAGCATCAAAGAGACCGATACCACAGCCGTTTGGCAGCAGACAGATCTTTTCAGTACACTCTACCGTGGTGAAGCTGCCAGTGTGATTGATGCGGCAGCAGCTCTTTTTGTCAATGCCTATGACCCAAAAACACATTTGGTCGGTGAGTTCACTTTTTCGAAAGGCTGTCCAGGAGATCTGGCTGGTGATGCCTTTCTCAGCGGCAAGCATGAACGGCCAAACCATCAGCAAATTACTGCAAAAGGTACGTTCATCGTTCAGTGCAAATATTCTTTTTATGTCTTTGGACGTGAAGATTATATGGAAGAAATTGCGCATATCGTCTCGTTGGCGGATGCCATGGGCTTACAACCGCAATCGGCCCATTACGTGACGCTGCTATCTGGCACAGCCGCTCAATTATTCGCCTATTTTGAACAAGCACTGGCCTATGCACACGAAAAGCTGCCTCATTATGTTCTTGAAGGAACCGTTTCAGTCAATAGTCCCTCGTTGAAGGAGGCCTCTTTGCATGAGTAAGTGGCAATTAAAGGATGTGATCATGGTAGGCATCGTTTCTCTCGTATTCGGTGTCGTTTATTTAGGGGCCGTTCACTTGGGGGTTTTACTCAGCACCTTGTTAACTCCATTTGGCCTCGCCATTCTAGCGAATGAATTTCTCTTTGGGATTTGGTTTATGGCGTCTGCATTTGCCGGTTACGTACTAAGAAAACCAGGTGCAGCCACGATTACTGAAATGATCGCCGCTTTGTTGGAGGTTTTCATGGGTAACTTTTATGGTCCAATTATCTTTGTCAGCGGCTTTCTTCAAGGAATCGGCACAGAGGCTGGCTTTGCCGCTTTTCGCTATCGAAAATTCGGCTGGTCTTCTTTGATCCTGGGAGCTTTGGGAGCGACTGTCACCAGTTTTATTTGGGGCATGATCCGTTCCAGCTTTCTTGATTTAAAGTGGCAATTACTGCTGACTATTTTCGTGATCCGTCTGCTTTCCGCGCTCCTTTTTTCAGCTGTCCTTGTTAAAGTGGTTTGTGATCACTTAGCAAAAATGGGGGTTTTGAATAGCTATCCGATTGCTCAACATACTCGCTTCAAACAAAGCCGTGTGAAAGAATGAGTTTAGCACTAGACTCCTGTGTCTTTACGATTGATGAGCAAAAACTTACCGCTACCTTTGAATTAGCTCCTGGGGAAATCAAAGGGATCTATGGTCCTTCTGGTTCAGGAAAAAGTACGTTTTTTCGCTTATTAGCCGGTTTGTCGGATCAAGGGTTCGAATCTGGACACTATGTGATCGATGAGAAAGATTTTACTGATTTATCCCCTGTACAACGGATTGCATCCGTTAGTTTGATGTTTCAAAATCCCGATACGCAGTTTTGTATGCGAACTCCCCGAGAAGAGCTGTTATTTTGTTTGGAAAACAGAGCCATTCCATTAAACGAAATGACTCGTCGTATTGAGACAGCACTCGATTTTTGCGAGATTCGTCATTTAGAAGATCGAGTGCTGACAACCCTCTCAGGTGGGGAGAAACAACTAGTAGCGTTAGCATGCTGTCTTGTTTTAGAAAGCCGCTATCTTCTATTAGATGAACCTTTCGCTAATCTCGATTCGCTGACCGCCCAATCATTGATTGAAAAATTAACAGAAATTCAACAAAAAAAGAAAATCGGAATTCTTTTAATCGACCATCAAGTAGCACCGGTCGCTGACTGGGTGCAGGAATGGCTCCTATTAACAGATGCTTTTCAGTCGGTTCCTTCTCAGTTGCTTTTAGAGCAAGAAGAGCAACTAAGACAAACTATGATTAAACCGTCCCCCATTCCTATTGAGCCGCAGCCCCTCTTGCGGTTTGAAAATTTTCGTTTGCCAATTGGCAGACATTCTCTGCTGATCAAAGACGAAGTCTTTTCGACCGGAGAACGAATAGGCATCACAGGAAAAAGCGGGATAGGAAAATCAACCTTTTTTAAAGCTCTGTTGCAGCAAGTTCCCTATGATGGAACGATCTATTACCAAGAGCAATGCTTGACCTCTCGCAGTCATCCTTTCGATCGGATGAGCTGGGTCATGCAAAACCCGCAGGATCAGTTTCTAGCTTCCTCCGTGGCACAAGAATTAGCCAATGGTCAAGAAAGAGAGGATCTCTCTGAAAAGCTGAACCAATTGGGACTATGGGAGAAACAGGAAGATTCTCCTTTCCTATTAAGCCAAGGACAACAACGGCGATTAGCTGTTGCCTGTTTGATCGATCGTGAGATCCCGATTTTGCTTGTTGATGAGCCAACCTATGGACAAGATTTGCGGCAGTCTTGGCAATTGATGTCGTTATTGGCAGACAAAGCGGCCAGCGGTACACTGGTCTTCATCATTAGCCATGATTTGCGTCTTCTGTCAGATTTTTGTGACCGAACATTCGATTTCAATTATTTTGTAAAGGAGTCTTCCAATGAAGTACCGAAACCCAACAGTCAAGCTGCTGACTTTATCCGCGCTGGCTTTGCTCGTCTCTTTTCAAGATAATTTATTGCTAAATAGCAGTTTGACTTTATTTTTCTTGTTGCTGCTCTTGGTTTATCTGCCTCTGAAAAAATTGCTCAAGTTACTTTTTCTCTTGTCTTTAAGTGCAGTCGGGATCTTTTTTACCGGGCTATTATTTTTCCAAGAAGGTCAAAACGGCAGCACGACAGCGGCATATGCCTATGGCATTCGTCTCGCCAGTCGCGTTTATTGTTTTGGGACATTAGGAAGTGTCTTTGCCGCTACGACCTCACTAACAGAGCTGATCTATTCTTTGCAACAGCAACTTCGCTTGCCTCCTGTTTTTGCTTATGGCTTAATGGCAGCCTTTCATATGGCACCTATGATTCCTAAAGAGTACCGCAACATCCAGTTTAGTCTGAAATCTCGAGGAATCACTTATTCCAAACTATCCTTAAAACCACTGATTCCACTGATGGTCAAATCGATCCGCTGGTCAGAACTTCTAGCTGCAGCCATGGAATCTCGCGGATTTGTCGGTGATGCACCTCGAACCTATGCAGTGAATTATTCAGTCACCCTTAAGGATTGGTTGTTTGGACTTGGACTTCTTGGCGCTGGATTGATCCTTACTTTGCTTCCAGTATGAAGCTAAAAAAAGGGATAGAATAAACAACAAATCTGATTCTAAACAAAAAGATACCGCAAACAGGACAGCACTTGCTGAACTTGTTTGCGGTATTTGTTATTGATTAGTGGAACTTACATTACCATTCGTTTCCCTTGTTTGATCTGAGAAATCATCACCAAAAAAGTGGTTGCTGTAATATAAATGGTGAAAACCAAATAAAGCTTTTTTACAATAGAAACAGTTTCGCTCGTGACTAGATGACCGATTCGAGGCAAATGGAACAAAGGTTGGCCAAGTAATTGACTTTTTCTGATTTTGGTCGTTTCCATGTGGTCTTGATTGTCTCCGATCGTATACATCACTTGCTCATTTTGATCAATTGCAGCAATTCGCCGCGTGTATATTTGTTCCCCTTGATTCACAAAATAAGTGATTGCATCGCCGACAATCAAATTTTCTGCATCCACACTTTTAACAAATAATAAACTTCCAGAGGAATATGTTGGTTCCATTGCGTCACTCTTCACAATAGCGATGCGTAACCCTAACATTTTTGGAATAACAATCATGAGTAAAGAAAGAAGCATAATAATTAATGTTGTAAAAGAAAGAAGGATACTTGTTTTAGAAATTTTTTTCATCACAGTTCTCCTTTATTTTTGATATTTTTGTATATTACGTTTATATTATAACGATTAATGATTTTTTTCAAATAATATGAGTCCGCTTTTTTAAATGATTTTTTTATTAGTTATTTTATTATTTCTGGTATAACACCCATTATCATTTGACTTAATCAATTGTTTTGTTTTATTCTAGACGTGAATAAAAAACAGGAGAATTCATATATGTTTAAAAAAAATAACAAACTAAACTTGAAGAATGCAATTCCCTTCTTAACGATTTCTGCTTTTTCTCTGGGAATTATCTTGTTCTATATTTCTGCTCTGATTAATCCAGTGATCAGTCTTCCTTCTATTGAAAAACAGGAAGATTGGCTGTATTATTCTGCAGCAGAACCAGAAACAACTTTCGACAGTAACTATGTGAATTTTTTGCCTAATATTCCTACCAATGAAAATTTGGTAATGGAACGTAAAATCATCAATGAGCACTACTACCCGACATTGCTGTTGGTGGGCGATCATCAGAAAATGACGGTTTATTTAAATGATAAACTTTTATATACCAATAAAAAAGAAGTAGCAGATGGTCTTGTGAATCCTGGGAAAACCCTCTCTTTTGTCACCTTGCCAGAAAATTACCAAGGCCAAACACTACGTATCTATGTATCTAGTCCTTTCAAAAATTATTCAGGATATCCCGCTGAGGTCTTTCTTGGTTCTTCAAACGCTTTAGTCAGTTATGTCTTTCGTCATTCGATTCCCAATATTTTCATGCTTCTTCTGACAGGTTTTATCAGCTTGCTTAATTTGATTTATGTAGGGATTAAATTAGTTAAGAAACGAAAATTACTCGTTTCGAAATTATTATTCAGTGCTTTTGCACTGTCAGCTGGACTAGAAGCCGGTTTTGGCGATATTCTTGGAGGGTTGCTCTTTAACCCCACCATAAATTCAGTGATGTTGAATGTCTTATCGATCATTACCCCAATGTTCTTGATCGGCTTTTATTTATCGAAAATGGAAGTTCTTCAACAGAAGTACAAGATTTGGGTGATCTTCCATGGCATTTGTGGTGCAGCAGCCATTTTATCTGTCTTTTCCCATCAACTCCACTTGCCGGAGATTATGGATTATATCCATTTACTGAATATTTTTAGCACTTTTGTGACATCCTTTGCTGCCATCTATGAAGCGGTTAAAAAGAATCAATTTTTTGTTCTTTGTTCTCCCTGGATCGTTTTATCCGCGATTGGTCACTGCTTTATCTACATTCAAGATGTCCTAAACAGCGATCAATCAAAAATCAATTGGAATACGATTTTCTTCGTACTCTTGATTATTGTCTGCTGGTGCTATGATTTGCTGCGTTTGTTTTTCTATAATGAGGGGAAAACAAAAAAACAGGATATCGCAGGACTCAAGATTCGCTTGTATGAAGAACAACAACCGATAATTCAACAACAAATCAATCAATGGCAACAAGCTTTTCTCGGTTTTCGCAAACAGTTGAATACTGCAAAAGTCATGCTGGAAGACAACAGTTTGCTGGGAGCTTTTGATCAAATCAACCTAATCGAGCAGACGCTAGAAGAATCCTGTCCAATCAAAAGTGAAGATCATTCTCTAACAACCCTGCTATTGACAAGTTATCAGCAATTGACTCAGCAAAAAAGCATTGAATTCTCTTATGATGTGGATATTCCCGCAATCAAAGAACTAGCTGAAGAAGATTTTCTACAATTATTTGCTCATTTAATGGACTATGCAATTCGGGAAACGTATCTACTCAAAGATCGCGCCCTGCGGAAGATTCATCTAAGTGCTATCAAACAGCAGAATCAGTTGTTCGTCAGCTGTCAGTTTCCAACTTTGGCTACTTCGGAAAAAGAAGCCATACCGAATATTGAAACCTTTGAAGAAGAAAACTATTTTGATCTTCAGATTATTGAAAAACTGACCCAGCAAAATTTTGGGTCTTGCTCGGTCTTACATGAGGAACAAGCCACTCGTTTTTCTCTGACATTTTCTTCAGATGGGTTGCCAGATTTCCTAGAGCTAGTCAGTAATGAATAACAAAATGACAAAAAAAGCTTGCTTTTTTCCGAGTTTCGATTTAGCATGAATGTAAGATTTGGATCAGTATTCTTATGATGGTTAAAGAGAGTTGGAGCAAGCTGGAAATCCAATACCCGCTAATAAGAAGAACCTGCCAATGGTAGTGACCGCAAAACGGTCGGTGTGAAGACCTTATCCTTCATGAGTTGGACTAGCAATAGTCAACAAAGGTGGTACCGCGAAATCCAAGCATTTCGTCCTTTTTATAGGACGGAATGCTTTTTTATTTTTTAAGGAGGAAAAACAATGACACAAAAAAATGATTTTACAGAATGGTACATTCAGACCATTCAAAAAGCCGAATTGATGGCTTATTCGCCAGTTAAAGGATCAATCATCTTCCGTCCTGATGGCTTTGAGCTATGGGAACATATTCAAGAAGAATTTAATCGCTTTTTAAAAGCAGAAGGCATTCGCAATGCGTATTTCCCAATGCTGATCCCCCAAAGTTTTTTCATGAAAGAAGCGGATCACATTGAAGGATTTGCTCCTGAATTGCCTTGGGTGACAGAAGTCGGTAATGAAAAATTAGAAGAACCATTAGCATTGCGTCCTACTTCTGAAACTATGATCGGTTCAGCCTTTTCTGATTGGATCAATTCTTACCGTGATCTACCATATGAAATCAATCAATGGGCCAATGTTTTTCGTTGGGAAAAGAAAACACTGCCTTTTCTCCGCACTTCTGAATTCTTATGGCAAGAAGGACATACCGCCCATGAAGATGAAGCAGATGCAAGAAAGCGGACGTTAGGAATTTTGGATGAATATGCACGTCTTTGCGAAGAATTTTTAGCCATTCCCGTGTACAAAGGACAAAAAACACCTTCTGAACGTTTTGCTGGCGCGGTGGATACCTACTCCATCGAAGCCATGATGAAAGATGGAAAAGCTGTCCAAGCCGGTACGAGCCATTATATGGGGACGAAATTTGCAGAAGCTTTCGATATTACTTATTTATCGAAAGAAAACAAACATACCTATGCACATACAACTTCTTGGGGTGTTTCTACACGTTTGTTAGGCGCATTGATCATGACTCACGGTGATGAAAACGGATTGGTTTTCCCACCAACGATCGCCCCTACGCAAATCGTCTTGATGCCAGTCGGACCTTGGAAGAAAAATCCTGCCATTTTAGAAAAATTGGAAGAGTTGTTTGCATCTTTCAAAGCCAAAGGTATTCGTGTTCGCTTAGACGATTCTGACAATTCGCCAGGTTACAAATTTAACGAGTGGGAATTAAAGGGCGCTTGCTTACGAATCGAATGTGGTCCAAGAGATTTAGAAAATGGGCATGTAATGGTCAAAGTCCGTGATCTTGCCGAAAAACAAACCGTAGCATTTGATGACCTTGCTGATTTCGTGGATCAGCAATTGGCTGCGATGACACCACGTTTGCTTGAAGCAGCTCGTAACAGAAACAAAGAGAACGAGTATTACGATATCGAAACACTGGAAGAGTTAAAAACACATATCGAAGCCTGCAAAAAAGAAGATAAAGTCACTGGTTTTGTCTTAATTGGTTGGGACGGGACAGAAGAAACTGAAGCCAAGATCAAAGAAGAAACTGGCTTTACTACCAGAAATATCCCATTTGAAGCTCCTATGGAAAAAACAGTTGACATCGTCAGCGGGAAACCTGCTAAACACACCGTTTGGATTGCCCGAGCTTACTAAGCAAAGAGCAAAAAGAAAAAAGCGCAGCCCGTAAAAAAAACGGCATGTTCACTAAGAGAAAAAGCAGCCACAGATTCTACGATCTGTGGCTGCTTTTTCTTAGTGCATTTCAGCTATTCTATGGATTTTCGTTATATCCACATCTTTTTTTGATTTGCTGGAAAATCAATAAACTAATTCCAACAAATCCTCAGGGGTAATATTGCCAAAATATTTTTTGACATCAATTTGATCAATCACATCTTTCAATGCAGATTTATCATAGCGGGTGCCGATAAAAGCTTGTTCAACGTCAGCAATATCTCCTAATCCAAAGAAATCTCCATAAATCTTTGCTTCTGTAATCTTGCCTTCTTGAACGTTAAAGCGAACTTCGATCGATCCAATTGGAAATCGTTTGCGGCGTTCAATATCAAACGCAGGAGATTTCCCGTAATTCCAATCCCAGTTTCGATAATACTTGTCGGAAATTTCATTGATTTTGACCCAATCTTCCTCAGTCAATGTATAGGTCTTGACTTGGTCGACTGAATCCACACCAAAAATCTTCAAAAGAATCTCTTCACGAAACGCTTCGGTCGTCATATCTTGTTTGTCTTTTGGTAAGAAAGGTTTGATATTCGTCACGCGAGAACGAATCGATTTGATCCCTTTTGATTCGATTTTATCTTTGCGCACTTTCAACGCATTGACCACTTCATTAATGTCACTGTCAAACATGATGGTCCCATGAGCAAACATTCGACCATTGGTGGCGTACATTGCATTCCCAGAGAACTTCATATCATCAATGACTAGGTCGTTGCGGCCTTTTAATTGTGCCCCTTCGACGCCCATTTCATGAAGCGCCTGAACAATTGGTTTCGTCAATTTTTCGAAATCACGGAATGAATTACCGTCATCCGGCATGATAAAGCTAAAATTCAAGTTTCCAAAATCATGATAGACAGCCCCCCCGCCACTAAAACGGCGAACCACATGGATTCCATGAGCATCGACATAGTCTTTATTGATTTCTTCGATCGTATTTTGATTTCGTCCAATAATAATCGACGGCTCATTGATATAAAACAGCAGGATCGGTTCATCCACCTTCATTTCCTGCAGCAAAAAGATCTCAATGGCTAGGTTGATTCTTGGGTCGTTGTTTTCATTTGGTACAAAAAGCATCTGCTACTCCTCCTCGGGTTTAAATCTCAAAGATTTTTTGAACTGCTGCCAATTCAACCGGTATCCCGTTGGCCGCCGCTGCTGCCTCTTCTTTCAGTTGCTCCAGATCACCATGCTGTGGCAGATGAGTCAAAACCAGTTTTTTGACCTTCGCTGCGGCAGCAATTTCTCCAGACTCTTGAGAAGTAAAATGAGCTTTGTGGCGTTCATTCCCTGCAAAGAGGTAGGTATCTGCTAAAAATAAGTCGGCATCTTTGGCAAAATCGACAAAACTTTCTAAGTAGCCGGAATCGCCTGTGAATACAAATATTTTACCTGTACTATTCTCCACAAAGCGCATGGCATAACAAGTTACAGGATGAATCGTCTTCATAAATGTAACAGAAAACGGTCCCAATTCCAACTGTTTTGTTTGTAAATAATCATGCCCTTCTGTAACTCCCGCCATGGTCAACTCATTGAAATGAATACTGTCTTCTCCATGCCCATAAATGGGCAATACGTTCCGCTCTGCTTGCTTAGGAAATAGCTGCCAATAATACTGTAAGACACCCAGATCTGCGATATGATCGTGATGGTAATGACTCAAAATCACAGCATCCAATGCTAACGGATCCAAGATTTTTTCCAATTGAATCAGTGTCGTGCTGCCAGCATCCAGCAACAAATGATATCCCTCAGACTCTAATAAATAGCCAGTAGTTCCCTCACCCTTATAGGGATATGCGCCTAAACATCCTAAAACTGTTAGTTTCATACTTCCGCCTCCTTATCCCTATGCTATCACAAAAGCATTGGATTACTCAAAAATAAACAGCAAAAACGGCTGCGACATCTGGAGCTCATTAGCAAAAGAAATCGATGATTTTCTCTCTCATTGCTGCATTGAGTCACCCAACGTCACAACCGTGGATCATATCTTTACAAGATGTGTTCTTTAGCTAAGAACGCGATCATTTTCTTTTTCGATCAACGCTTGATAAAAGGCGGCATTCGCAGTGTTTGCGTAGGCCAGCGCCCAAAATAGACCGATAACAAAAGCAAACAAACCTAAAACCATCCATCCTAATAAAGAAATCTGCAGCAAAATATACTGACCGATATGATTCTTCATTAAATGCCAAGCTCCTTTTATCGCTTGTAGCGTCGTCATTTCTGGATGGTCGTATCGTACATAGATCGCAAACTGAAATAATCCGCTTATGATCTGGGAGACAAATAAGAAAAGGACCACAGAAATAAGAAAACTGATGATGAAAGAAATCGACGAACGGAAGAGACTCCAGTCAACAGTGATCCGACTGTTGACATTCAAGACTAAATCAAGGTACTGATTCATTCCGCCAACAACTAAATGGGGTAAAAACGTCACAAAACTAATCAGATAATTTACGAGAGCATTCACCAAATTCAGCAATAGAAAAGGTACGTAATAACGCTTGTCATAAACAAGAAAAATATCCGACACATGGATCTCCCGCTGACGAATCAAGAACAGTGCCATGATATTTAAACTTATCGTCAATGCGAAAAAAACAAAGTATTCCAAAATATAATCAATGATTGTTTCTCGTGTCTGTTGAAAGGTATGGTTTGTCAATGACAGCACCAAACTGCTAACCATGCTTTGAATGGCTATCGTAGCAATAAAGGCTAAAATATACCGCCCCCACATGCCCTTTAATGCACGTGATGCCATGGAGCGGATCTCACTATTTTTTCTCATCCTCTACTCCTTCTAATAGCTTCGTAATTCTTTCACGGTTTTGTCATCTAAGCGACGAACAACTTCTGTTACTAATTTTACTGTATTTAAGTAGTCATCTTCATGAATGACAGAAGTATGGGAATGCAAGTAGCGCACTGGAACTGTAATCGCGATCGATGGTACACCATCACGGGTCAGATGCATTTGACCGGCATCTGTTCCCCCACCGGTGATCACTGTATATTGGAAAGGAATCTCTAATTCTTCCGCAACATTGATCACAAAATTCAAGAGTTTCTTATGAGGGATCATCGATGCATCAAAAATCAAAACTTGCGGCCCCTTGCCCAAGACAGAATCTGCTTCTTTTGGAGTCATTCCTGGCGTATCACCAGCTGTCCCCGTATCAAGAGCAATCGCGATGTCTGGATTCACTAGGTGCGTACTTGTTCGTGCGCCACGCAATCCTACTTCTTCCATGACATCACTGCCAGCAAACAAGCAATTTGGATGCCCTTCAGCAGCCAACGTTTCCAACACACGCAAAGAAACTGCTGTTCCAATACGATTATCCCACGCTTTAGCTAGCAAAAACTTACTGTCATTCATCCGTTTGTATTGGATATATGGCGTAATCATATCTCCAGGACGTACGCCCCAATCTTTTGCTTCTTCCTCACTAGAAGCACCGATATCAATGAACATGTCTTTGATATCATAAGGCTTGTTGCGAACTTCCGGCGTCAACACATGAGGTGGTTTAGAACCGATTACACCATGAACCAATTTGCCAGCTTGCGTTTTGATTTCTACTTCTTGTGCCAGCATCACTTGGCCCCACCAGCCGCCTAATGTTTGAAACTCGATGAAACCTTTATCGGTGATCTTTGTCACCATAAAGCCAACTTCATCCATATGTCCGGAAATAAAAACTTTAGGTCCGCCGCCATCCCCTACATGTTTGGCAATCACGCTTCCTAACCCATCGTAAAAAATATCTTCGGCAAAGTCTTTCGCATATGCTTTGAAGACTTCCCGTACTTCTTCTTCATTCCCCGGAACACCACGGGCAGTTGTCAGATCAATCAGTAATTGCTCTTCTTTTTTATCCATCCTATCTACTCCTCTACTCATTTATCCCTTAAATTATACCATTCCTCGTGTCTTGTACCAGCTCAAAATTGAAAAAAATCTGACAGCTTACTCTTCAATGATCCGTAAGCATAACTTAACTGTAATCAAATAAGCAATAAAGAATACGACGGCTGCAACACCTGCAAACAGATGTGCCACCCAATACCCTGGACTCACGATGATTTGCGTCAGCGTGTTGATTGCGAATGCGGCATGTAAAATCGCGAGTAATGTACCTGGCATGAAAACCCAAAAATTCTGCCAGTAGACGATCGAACGAATTTCTTTTTTGCTATAACCGAATGTACGCAATAAACGATAATTTCTTTTTTCCCGCTCCGTATTAGAAAATTGCCGTACAATCAAACTGCTAGACGTAGTGATCAAAACGATCACCCCGACAAATAAAGAAACGAACAAAATAATACCGCCTTGCCGTCTAATGGCCCGCATATTCGGATAGCGATTGGCGAAGTTCAAGCGATAACCAGTAATAAACTCCTTCGATGATTGTTGCTTCTCTGAGATCTCCGTTTGCAGCTGATACTTGACTTGGCCTTTGTCCTGTGTTCGCTTGTAATAAAACGGATAGGTCCATTCGACTGAAAGTCGATCATCTAACGTCCGAGTTAATTGCTCTTGATTCTCCGTTTGAACATTGAAATAAGTCAATCGATAGTCAAATCCCGACATGTCCTGAAAATCCTTGTCATTGACGACTAATACATTGGGTAAGGTGTAACGCAACGCAATATCACCAAAATAATCTTGATACGTGTTGTCTAAGAGGAGTTTTTTACCATTTTCCAGCGCAATATTTTTTTGGTAAGTTCTCAAGTTGTATGCAATATCATAATCATCATCAAACAAAACAGCAGTATTTTCTCCTAAAGAAACCGCAGGTGCATCCGGCACCAATCGACGAAATGCTCGGTAATCGGATAAAGAAAGCGCATTGACCAATACGGTTTCTTGTCCTGTATTTATCGGATTGGCCAAGTATTTCGCGTTGATGTTTAACGGCACGATACGAAAAGTGAGCGTCTGCTCCGCGACGACCTGACTCTGATTTTCCAGAATCACTTGCTTTAACTCTTCCGCATTTTCTGCTGCGACTTGAAAATCGACGGGATAATCACGATTGGTCGCCTGATAATTCAAGGAAATCACCCCCATCGTGCCACCAATCAAAGAAATCGCGATCGCAGTAATGATCGTCAGTAATGAAAAACTTTTCCATGTCCGCTGCAAATAAGCCCGGATATTGTTGAATGCAATCAAGCGTGTGCCTTTGCTGATTTTTTTGCGGGGGAGCGTTAAGACATGCAACAACATTGGCAATGTGCAGTCAAAGAACAAATACGTCGCTGTGATACAGCAAAATAAAATCAGCAATGGAATCCATAAAACAGCAGTATAATCTTCTGTATAATTAATATAGCGCTCCAGTGTCGTTCGTAGCGTCAGAGCTAAGTAATAGCCGATCCCTAACAGAAGCAAACCGATGATCCCCATTGCCATCCGAAATGGGCGACACTTCATTTTGCTCACTGGCAGTGTATAGTTGTTCTTCATTAGATCGATCAAAGGATTCTGCCAGACAAACAAAACCACTTGACCACTCAAAACTACCATGGCAAGCAAAAATACCCACACGGTAGTCAAAATCGAACGAGGCGAATTAAAAAAATGACTAGTGATGGATAGTCCCATCACTCGAATCAAGATCATTGAGAAAAATTTCGAAAATATAATCCCCATGAAAATGCCCACAACAAGGGAAAAAAGATTTAGGAGGAACGTTTCTCTCAGCAGCAGCCAGCTTAACCTTGCTCTGCGCAAACCCAGGAGCTGATAAACACTGATCTCTTTTTGCCGTTGATTCAAGAAGAAATGATTGGCACTTAGCATAAAAAAAAGCACCACAACAGCAACGATCGTACTACCAAAACCTAATACGCCATCGATGCGAATGTCTTGCTGCACTCGTTGAGTCAGCAAACGGTCATTCATCATAGCACTAAATGAATAAAAAATCATGACTGCCGTCATCATGCACACAAAGTAAACGACATAATTGCGAAACTGCTGCAAAAAACTGCGCCAGCCAATTTTATAGAGCATGGCGATCCCCGCCTCCAATCGTCGCTTGCATATCGATGATTTTTTCGAAAAATTCTTTGCGGGACCCTTTTTTGACTACCTCTGCAAAAAAGACACCATCTCTAATAAACAAAATCCGATTGCAATAACTTGCAGTGAAAGGATCGTGAGTCACCATGAGAATCGTCATATCTTCTTGCAGATTGATTTCAGCTAAATAACGCAACAGCTCTGTCGCCGCTTTTGAGTCCAAGGATCCCGTGGGTTCATCTGCAAACAACACGGAAGGACGGCTGATGATTGCTCTGGCGGCGGCCACCCGTTGCTTTTGACCGACCGATAGTTCTTCTGGGTAGCGGTCTAACAAATGAGCGATTCCCAATAAGTTCGCCAGATGTGCCAATCGCCGGTCAACTTCATTGACCGAAAGACGGTCGATCGCCAGTGGCAAGATAATGTTGTCTTTGGCAGTCAACGTGTCTAGTAAATTAAAATCTTGAAAAATAAAGCCGATTTCTTTTCGGCGAAAATCGCTTAGCTCATTTTCTGACAAGCGGGTGATTTCTTGTCCTCCGATTGCAACAGAACCTAGACTCGGACGTAAGATGGAGGAAAGGATATTCATCAGTGTCGTCTTTCCAGCACCACTTGGTCCCATGATCCCCACAAATTCCCCTTGATCAACGGAAAAAGAAAGATTGTCTAGGACTTTGGTTTGATTGAAGCGGGTTCCATAGGTTTTTGTCAGGTGCTTCACATCGATCATTTTTTTCATGCAAATTCTCCTTGATCTATTTCTACTTTTCTTCATATTTTCTTTATGGTAGCATATTTTCTTCTCTATCGCCCCTGCTTCGTTTTTACACATAAAAATTTTTTACAATTTTTATTCATTTTGTGAAACGTGAAACATGCAAGTCCTTGTTATCATCAAGTTTTTATTGAAAACCGCTTTTGAATATACACTACATATTGTGCATACTGAATTATTTAGCGAATAAAAGCCACTATATATAGTTGCCGAAAACCATATTTTGTTTTATGATATTGGAGAAGATAAGGAGTGATAGTAATGATGGACTTAAAGAGAAATACTGAACAAAGCGGGGGTAGCCATCCTCAATTAACCCAATTGAAGATCGTGAAACGTGATGGTCGCTTAGTAGATTTCGATGACCAAAAAATTTACGATGCATTAGTAAAAGCCCAAAGAAAAGTTAAAGGAGAACTATCTCCCCTCGATCATGAACGGATTTTAGAAATCGTAGAAGGAATCGATCATGAGATCGCCGAACGGTTTACCAAAAACGTTAAAATTTATGAAATCCAAAATATCGTTGAGCATATTTTATTAGCAAAAAATGAATATGCATTGGCCGAAGAGTATATCAACTATCGGACACGTCGCGATTTTGAACGCAGCAAAGCGACGGATATCAACTTTACGATCAATAAATTAATGAATAAAGATCAAACAGTGGTCAACGAAAATGCCAATAAAGACAGCAATGTCTTCAATACTCAAAGAGACTTGACTGCAGGGATCGTAGGGAAATCCATCGGCTTGAAAATGCTGCCCCCTCATGTGGCGAACGCCCATCAAAAAGGTGATATCCATTATCATGATTTAGATTATCATCCTTATACTCCGATGACTAACTGCTGTCTAATCGATTTCAAAGGCATGCTGAACAATGGTTTCAAAATCGGAAACGCAGAAGTCGAATCACCAAAATCGATTCAAACGGCGACAGCTCAGATCTCTCAAATCATTGCCAATGTGGCATCTAGTCAATATGGCGGTTGTTCTGCAGACCGGACGGATGAATTACTTGCACCTTTTGCTGAATTGAACTATCAAAAACACTTGCAAGATGCGCGTGAATGGATCGACGGCGAGGATCGCCAAGAAGCTTACGCGAAGAACAAGACAAGAAAAGACATTTACGATGCGATGCAAAGTTTGGAATATGAGATCAATACTTTGTTTACTTCAAATGGACAGACACCTTTCACTTCCTTAGGCTTTGGTCTGGGAACAAACTGGTTTGAGCGAGAAATCCAACGTGCAATCTTACAGATCCGGATCAACGGACTTGGCAGCGAAAAACGGACAGCAATCTTTCCGAAGTTGATTTTCAGTATCAAACGCGGCGTAAATCTGGAACCCACAGATCCAAACTACGACATCAAAGAATTGGCTCTGGAATGCGCAACGAAACGGATGTATCCAGATGTCTTGAATTATGACAAGTTGATTGAATTGACGGGTAGTTTCAAAGTACCGATGGGCTGCCGTTCTTTCTTGCAAGGCTGGAAAGATGAACATGGCGAAGAAGTCAATGTAGGACGGATGAACCTTGGGGTCGTAACATTGAATATTCCCCGCATTGCCCTAGAAGCTAACGGAGATCGCGACAAATTCTGGTCTCTTCTGGAGCAGCGTCTGCAAATCGTCAAAGATGCGCTTGTTTACCGAGTAGAACGTTGCAAAGAAGCGAGTCCGGCAAATGCACCAATCCTATACATGTATGGCGCATTCGGCAAACGCCTCGATCGCAAAGACAGTGTCAACGAGTTGTTCAAAAATAAACGTGCTACTGTTTCCTTAGGGTATATTGGATTGTATGAAGCAGCTGCTGCTTTCTTTGGTGGTGAATGGGAAAATGATCCTGAAGCAAAAGAATTCACGTTAGCCATCGTGAAAGAGTTAAAAGCCCATGCAGATGCTTGGGGCGATGAATACGGCTATCATTTTAGCGTCTATTCTACACCAAGCGAAAGCTTGACCGATCGCTTTTGTCGTTTAGATACAGAAAAATTCGGCATCGTTGAAGACATCACAGATAAAGAATATTACACAAATAGCTTCCACTATGATGTCCGCAAAAATCCAACGCCATTTGAAAAGTTGGATTTTGAAAAAGACTATCCAAAGTATTGTTCGGGCGGCTTTATTCATTATTGTGAATACCCAGTTCTGCAACAAAATCCCAAAGCTCTTGAAGCAGTTTGGAATTATGCGTATGATCGTGTCGCTTATCTAGGAACCAACACTCCGATCGATCATTGTTATGAATGCGGATATGAAGGTGATTTCAATCCAACTGAACGCGGCTTCGAATGTCCACAATGTGGCAATCACGATCCAAAGAGTTGTGACGTCGTCAAACGAACATGCGGTTACCTAGGAAATCCTCAAGCTCGACCAATGGTTCACGGTCGTCACAAAGAAATTTCCGCTCGTGTCAAACATATGAAAAATAATGACTGAAACAAGTGTCCCCTACGCGACTAAAGCGTAAGCAAATTCTGCTTCTTTCTAACTGACAACTGTTGGTCAGGAGTCCGCAGAAAACGAGTGCTGGAATTGCTCGCGCATTTGTGCTTTCTAATGGTTTTTGCTACAGTCGCGAAGGACATTTTTATCGAATAATCGAATAGTTAGAAAGAAGTTTTGCACATGAGAAATCCTCGCCCCAAAGAATGGCAAGCAAAAGAGTATAGTCAAAATCATATTGCAGATTATAAAGCCTTCAACTTTGTTGACGGCGAAGGTATCCGCAATAGCCTGTATGTCAGTGGTTGTTTATTTGCTTGCGAAGGCTGTTTCAATAAAGCAGTCCAAAATTTCCGCTATGGCACCCCATTCACAGCAGAACTCGAAGAACAGATCATTGAAGATTTGCGGCACGATTATGTTCAGGGACTAACACTATTGGGCGGCGAACCTTTTTTGAATACTGAAGTATGTCTGCAAGTGGTAAACAGAGTCCGTTCCGAGTTCGGTCATGGCAAAGATATTTGGAGCTGGTCTGGTTACACCTTCGAGGAACTACTGTTGGAAACAGAAGATAAGCTTGAGTTGCTGTCTCGCATCGATATCCTAGTTGATGGCCGTTTCGAATTGAGCAAACGCAACTTGAATCTGCAATTTCGCGGTAGCAGCAATCAACGAATCATTGATGTTCCTAAATCCCTAGCACTAGGCGAAGCGGTGATTTGGGACAAATGCAAAGACGCAGAAAAAAGCTATGAACAAATCAAAAAGAGTATTTGACGACTTGAATAAACTTCAGATTTCAAACTGATACAAAAGATAAAAGGGACTGTGACATAAGTCATCATCCAACAAGTTTAACCGAATAATAGTCTATTGCTAGGATAGATTCCTCTGACTTTTGCGACGAGGAGTCCCTGCACCGCAGGAGCAATAATCATTAATGTTCGGATAGTGTTACTTGTAGGAGACTTATGGCACAGTCCCTTTTATTTTGATCATAAAACACACCATCATTACAAATGTTTGCTTGCTTCTTTGATACTTAACGGAGCTAACTGATCTTTGTGCGTTAACAGAAAAGCCTGCACCCACTCAGGGTTTGTTTTAGCATAATCGCGCAAACTCCAGCCAATCGCTTTATTGATAAAGAATTCATCGCTACCTAAATTATTTAAAAGGATCGTCTCTAAAAGCTCGCGATCGGTTTTTTCTTTTCTAAGCAGTTGGTGGTCAATGGCGATGCGCCGGAGCCATAAATTTTCTGCTTTGCTCCAAGCAAGCATCTTTTGGCTCAATTCCGGGTAGGTCATAGTCAGCCCACCAACAACTTTATTCAAGCCATCAACAGTATCCCACCAAGACTTTTGAAGGACTAATTCACTTATTTTCTCCAGTTCGTCTGGTTGGAGGACCGACTGCATCGTTACCAGATAGTCGATAGCTACATATTGCATTTCACGATAAGGTAGTTGCCAACAGGTTTCAACAAATGCCCAATCGATGGCGGCCTTTTTCATTGCAGCAAAATAAGGTCTTTGTATTTGTTTGCGTACAGGTGACGGAATCCCTAAAAAGTCAAATTGGTTCCGCATGTACGCCCGCATTTGAACTCCTCGTGCTGGATTTTCTTGCGCCATGAATTCCTCTAGTAACGCTTTCCATTGACTGTTTGTCGTCATTATGCGCCTCCATATATTTTATTCTGTTTCCCACAAAGGCAATACGATATTTTCATAAGCTAATGGATCAAGATTCGTAACTGTGATCCCCAATAAGCGGATCCCTTTTTCGATTCCTAGAATCTCCTCCCAAATCAAACTAGCTTGTGAAAAAATAGCTTCTTTCTTGTGCATATACTCTGGCAACGTGACCCGTTTTGTGATGGTGGAGTAATCGGCATAACGCACTTTCAACACCACAGTCTTTCCGTGTTTTTGCGTACGTTTCAATGATCTTTCTACTTCTTCTGCCAGGTTTCTTAGCTGACTGATGACTTGATCTTCTGTGGTTAACGCATTGCCATACGTATGTTCTTTTCCGACTGATTTGCGTTCTCTCGTCACACTGACCGGAGAATCATGGATTCCTCGAACTTTCCGGTATAATGAGTAGCCCATTTTTCCAAATTCTTGGATCAATGCCATTTCGCTCCACTCATAAAGGTCAGATCCTTTATAAATCCCTAATTCGTGCATTCTCGGCACTGTCTTCTTACCGATACCATGAAATTTGTCAATCGGTAATTTTTTTAAAAAGACCACGGCATCTTCCGGCATCACTACCGTCAACCCCCGGGGTTTGTGAAAATCCGAAGATAATTTGGCTAAAAACTTATTGTAGCTGACGCCTGCTGAACAAGTAAGCTGGGTCGTCTGCCAAATGTCTTGCTGGATCATGCGAGCAATTTTGATCGCTGAAGGACAGTTGATCTTGTTGACGGTCACATCTAGATAAGCCTCATCGATAGAAACCGGTTCAATCACATCGGTATAGCGCCCAAAGATCTCTCGGACTTGCTGAGAAATTTCGCGGTATTTCTGATGGTTGCCAGGTATAAAAACGGCATGAGGACACAATTCAAAGGCTTTTTGCGCACTCATTGCAGAATGGATCCCATACTGACGTGCTTTATAATTGGCAGTCGTGACGACACCTCTACCCCCAGTATCACTTGGGTGGCGGGCAATCACTAAGGGATGTTTAGCCAATTCAGGATTGTCTCTTTCTTCTACTGATGCAAAAAAGGCATCCATATCGATATGGATGATTTTCCGAGAAGTATCGTTTTTTAACGGAAAACGCAACTCAGCCATCTTCACCACTCCATTCTCCTCTATTATAAACGAACAGAAGTTCCCTATCAAGAGGCTCATTCCAAGCATCGGCGATTGTTGCAAACAAAAAGAATCCCTGTAAAAAAGACAGAAATTCTTTTTGCTTCCCGTTATGATTTAAGACTTCAAATTTGGTTCGCTTCGTTAAAAACGTCTAGACTTACAGCGCTGATGGGCCTCGTTCATTGGTTCGGATTCGTACTGCTTCTTCGATTGGGTAAATAAAAATTTTACCATCACCTACTTCACCTGTATGGCAGATAGACAAAATCAGTTCAATGATTGCTTCAACCTCTTCATCTGCTACAACAAAACTCGCCTTTACTTTAGGCAAAAGTGTCGTAATCACTGCTTGTCCCCGAACAAATTCTTTGACCCCTTTTTGATTACCACAGCCCAATACTTGACTCACCGTCATTCCAGCCATATCTATTTGATCAAGAGCTGCCTTTAATTCTTCTAATTTTTCTTGTCGAATGATCGCTTCTACTTTTTTCATCTGCATTCCTCCATCTATGAATCCGGCCCCATGAACGTTGGATAAGCTGTTTCATCATGTTCACTGCGATCCATTCCAATAGCTTCTTCTTGTTCTGTGACCCGGATCGGTAGCACGCGTTTGATCACATGGATCAATAGAAAGGATATGCCCCCCGCAAAAAGAATCGTAAATACGATACTAATGATCTGCGCAATGAACAATTCTGTTCCACCATAGAGCAACCCAGTTTGATGATTGACAGCAGGATCAGCGAAAATCCCCGTCATGATTCCACCAAAGATTCCGCCAATCCCATGACAACCAAAAGCATCCAAAGCATCATCCAGACCTAAGCGATGCTTGATGACCGAAATAAAGTAATAACAAAACGGACTCACTAATGCCCCGATCACAAAGGATGACCAAAGGGAAACAAAACCTGCGCCAGGAGTAATTGCTACCAGACCCACGACAGCTCCGGTACAAGCTCCGACAATGGTTGGCTTCCCTAATAGAACTTTTTCAATCAACATCCAGGAGAGCATCGCAGCTGCGGCTGCCGTATTGGTCGTTAACAACGCTTGAATGGCGATCCCGTCAGCAGCTAATGCTGATCCAGCATTGAAGCCAAACCAGCCAAACCATAGCAACCCTGCACCTAATACGACAAATGGAATATTATGGGGACGATACTCCGTTTGATGAAACTCGCGTCTCTTACCCACGACTAATGCTAGCACGAGACCGCTGATTCCTGAACTAATATGGACAACGTTGCCTCCTGCAAAATCAATCGAACCGATAGCATCTAAGAAGCCGCCACCCCAAACCATATGGGCCATCGGAAAGTAAACCAAAAACAGCCAGCAGCCAATAAATAAGAAAATAGCTGAAAAACGCATTCGTCCTACGACTGATCCGGTAATGATCGCTGTTGTGATTAGTGCAAACATCATTTGAAAAGCCGCAAACAATCCTTCAGGAATCCCTTCTCCGTCCGTCATGGAAACTTGCTGGAAAAATAACTTATCGATGTTGCCGATAAACGCACCGGTACCACTGAAAGAAAGCGAATACCCAGCCGCCACCCACAGAACTGAAGCTAGTCCCATGGTGCAAATCACCATCATCATTGTATTCAAGATATTTTTTCGCCTTTCCAATCCACCATAAAAAAAAGCTAGCGCAGGAGTCATTAAAAAAACCATCCCACTGCAAACCAAAATAAACCCACTATTGCCTGTTCCCATTCCAATCACTCCCTTTTATGTTAGATATCCTACCATCATATCCAGGAGATCGCTAGTGTTTTTTAAAATTTTTGCAATTATTCTGAAAAAAGCTCACTTTATATGTTATGAAATCTGACATTCACAATTCGAGTGATGGCTTTCTTGGGTAATGGCGATCAAAACGACGCATAAAAAGTCACATTATCCGTCAAAGGCTTAAAGCCATTCTTTTTATAAAAATCGGCAGCTGGCATCTTTTCTTCTGTATCTAATAGTATCGTGGGAATGCCTTTTTTGACCAACTCTTCTTTGATCATTTCTAAAAAAGCAGAGCCGAAACCTTTCCCTTGATGCTTGCCAGCAATTAAAAAGGTATCGATGACATATTCTTTTCCTTGGTACCACGGCTTAATAAAGCCTAACGAGTACCCTATCTTTTCATTGGTCAATGAGTCCGTTAGAAAATAGCCAATATAAGTATTCATCGCCATCATGGATGACACATATTCTGTAATTTGAGGAACGGTCAGTTGATCATTCCATGGTTCCGCTGAAAAGACTGCAATATACATTTCAACAGCTTCCTTTAAATCTTTTTCTGTTAGCTCACGCATGCTTAAGTTGGTTGTCATTTCGTTTCCCACTTCCTTTAACAATTCATTGTCAGTTCAATCGAATGACGAACCATCATTCATCGATTCGTTTTGCATACCCATTGCCATAACTGGTATAGCGGCGGGCTTGGTTGATTTTCATTTTTTTCTGAATCTCTCCGTCTAGATCAATCGATAAGATCTCCGCTAAACCGAGAAGGTAGATGGCTACATCTGCCAATTCTTCCCCCACATTTTGTTTTTTTCGATAAGCATCAAAAGCTTCAGCCACTTCACCATATAATGACAAAAATTCCTTTTCAATATTGGTGACATTAAATTGATGATCGATTTTGTTTTGATAGATCGCTTTTTGCATGTCTCGTATGTTCATCTTTTTCTCCTTTTTAAACTAGTATATCATGTCCTTTTGTGACGGTTTCACCCAATCATCCATGCCACTAAAAATGAAACTCATTATTCAAAAAAACCGATGCACAGGCATCGGTTAAGCGTCTAAGTGATAGGCATGATAGACCGTTTGTTTTTTTACTTGATTGCGTTTCGCCACTTCCTTGATAGCCTCCTTAGAAGACATCCCGGTCTCCATCAGAGCTGTTACTTGCTCTTTAAGGCTTCCGTCATAAACGATTTCGACAGAGTCCGTCGATCCCTCAACCAAAAGGCAGCACTCTCCTTTGACTGTATTATCCCCTAGATAGTCCAACAGTTCCTTTAAAGAACCTCGCAAGTATTCCTCATGGATTTTTGTCAACTCTCGACAGATGACTGCAGAACGTTCTGCACCAAAAACAGTAATCATATTTTCGATCGTCGCTGCCAAGCGGTAAGGTGATTCATAAAAGATCATCGTAGCCGGCTGGTTCGCCAGCTCAGCCAATGCTTCTTTTTGCTCTTTCTTTTTTCGAGGTAAGAAGCCATAAAAAAGATTGGGCTGCGGAGACAAACCAGAAGCGATCAAAGCAGTCAATCCTGCTGTAGGACCAGGCAAGGCAATCACTGGAATATCAGCTGCAATGCACGCTTTGACTAATTCATGACCAGGGTCACTGATCGATGGCATCCCTGCGTCACTACATTGTGCAATTATTTTTCCAGCTAGCAATTGATCGATGAGTTGCGGCACACGTTCCTTGAAATTATGTTCATGCAAACTTCGTTGCGGTGTCGTTATTTCAAAATGGTTCAATAATTTCTGGGTATTCCTAGTATCTTCGCTGGCAATCAAATCGGCTTCCCCTAAAATTTTGACACAACGAACGGTCATGTCTTCCAAATTTCCGATTGGTGTCGGCACTAAATAAAGCGTTCCATTCGATTGTTTATAGCTTTGTTGTTTCTGCATACTTTCCCTACTTTCAAAAAAAGACCAGCCACCTGCGCTGGTCATTTCCTATTATCGTCCGCTTTCTCGATAGATCACTTCAAGACAAAAAGCACACGGTTCATCATGTTCTCTTCTAGATCCATATAAGTCATAACAAACATGGAATCCTTCTTCGTATATCTTTTCCAAATTCATTCGCGATTTGGACAATTCTTGTTTGACCGATTCTGCGGGCGCTTCGGCCACTTGATTCAATTCACGGATATGTTCCCGTAAACGTTGATTTTCTAATTCTAGCGTCGTATTTTTTTCAACGATTTCTTGCAAAGACTGTTTCATCTCTGCTAAGTTATTCAACGAATTTTGCAGTTCATTTTCTAACTGATTCAATCCATCATAAATCGATCGCTTGTCCATGCTCATTATGGTCACCTACTTATTTTGTCACTAGTTCTTCATATTCATAGTCTATGGGCGTTTGTCGATCGTACAAACGGACTTTGATAATGCGCTGCAATAAATCCAGACCGACTACTTTTCCTTTTCCATCCGGAGTCACAACTTCTTTGCCGCGATCCGGTAATTCTCGTTTTGCTTGTTCATATTCATCATTCTCATACTTCAAACAGCACATCAAACGACCACACAACCCGGAAATTTTCGTCGGATTCAAAGACAGCCCTTGATCTTTGGCCATTTTGATCGAGACAGGGATAAAATCGCCTAAGAACGTCGAACAGCAGAGCTTGCGGCCGCATGGACCAATTCCGCCGATCGCCTTTGCTTCATCTCGTACACCGATTTGTCGCAACTCGATCCTTGTATGAAAATGACTCGCCAAATCTTTGACTAGTTCGCGGAAATCAACTCGACCATCCGCTGTAAAATAATACAGCATCTTTGACCGCTCAAATGTATATTCTGCCCTAACAAGTTTCATAGGTAAATTGTGCGCTCGAATCTTCTGCTTGCCAATGATCAGCGCTTCTTCAGCATCTTGACGATTTTTCTTTTCTTTCTCGATATCTTTAGGCGTGGCCTGTCTAATGATTGGCTTTATGTCATAAGGCAAATCTTGCGAATCGATCAACTGCTTAGGAATCGCGACGGTCGCCATAAACTTTGCTTCTTGTGATTCAACGATCACTCGTTCCCCCGACGTGTAATCTCGCTTCTCAGGCGCATAAAAATAGATTTGTCCCGCAGCGCGAAAGCGTACACCGACTACTTCTATCATAACATTGCTCCCCCTTTAGGGTACTGTTATGCCATAGATGATCTTCACTGAAAATTGTTCAGCAACGCCTTGAAAAGCTACATTCGCTTGCAGTTTCTTTTGGGCTTGCAAGGCAGCTTCGATGGCAAGATTGATCTCTTTTCCCCATAAGCCTTGTGCCAATAACTGGTCTCGTTCTTCCTGCAAATAAAATAACAGAATCGAAAAAATAACTCTCTGCTGTTCTTTTTCTTTTGCTAAAGCGAGCAGCTTTTTTTGAACGAAAATAAACGCTTGCGGATCTTTCTTCAAGAGATACTTCACCCATTGTGCAACAGCATCCTTAGTTTCATTAAACCATTCCTCTTGGGAGATTTCAACTGCTTTATGATAACTATTTGTCAAGTAACTCAAAAGACGGCTACTCTCTTGAGAAAGTCCTTCTTTTTGCAGCTTTGTCTGCAATTTGTCTTTCGCCAATGGTGAAAAATGAATGATTTGACAACGGGACTGGATCGTCGGCAAGATCCGTCCAACACTTTCCGTTTCTAAAATCGCTAAGAAATTCCCTACAGGTTCTTCCAAAAATTTCAGTAAACTATTTGCTGCACTTGTATTCATTTTTTCTGATTGCGAAAGAATAAAGATTTTCAAGCGACTTTCGAAGCCGCTCTTAGAAAATTCTTCTTGCAACTGACGAATTTGATCTACTTTGATCGTCTGTCCATCTGGTTCCACCATGAGTACGTCCGGGTGCTCCCCTTGAGCGATCCGCAAACAATTACTGCAAGATCCGCAAGGTTCATCTGATTGAACATTCGTACAAAAGAGACGTTTCGCCAGCCACAAACTCATCTCATGTTTGCCCGTTCCTGCATCGCCTTCAAAAAGATAAGCATGGGCAATCCGCCCATGCTCGACACTTTTCTTCAGTTGGGCAAAAACCAGAGGTTGATATTCTTGTAAAAAAAGTTCCTCCATGGTCTGCTCCTTTTTAGTATTGATGGAAGCCATCGACTGGTAGAACAAAAACCGTTGCACCGCCAACTTCTACTTCCACTGGATAAGGTACTTGCCCATCAAGTGAGATGTCTAACGACATTGGTGTGGAAACATATTGTTTTCTAGACTGACAGGTTTTCTTGATCAGTTCCAATGCGTCTTGGACCCGCTCATCCTCAAGACCAATAATAAATGTACTGTTGCCGGCTTTTAAGAATCCGCCGGTAGATGAAAGTTTCGTAGCGCGAATGTTGGCATCGATGAATTCATTTGCTAATCGGTTGCTGTCTTTGTCTTGCACGATTGCCATAATCAATTTCATGAGATCATCTCCTTATTATTGTCGTCAGCGATCACATTGTTTTGAAGTAGGAAGGATATGCTTCAACGATTGCTGAAAAACTTGTCTCAACGACATCTTGTAATCCCATTCTAGCATCAACCTTATGGATGCGTACAGGATTTTCTTCTGCCAGCTTCAAATAAGCATGACGAACTCGTTGGTGAAATTCTAATCCTTCCGCGTCCAAGCGATCCAACTGATGAGCCCGATGCTCTTGAATCCTTCTTAAACCTGTATCCGAATCGACATCCAAATACAAGGTGAAGTCAGGCTCCGTGCCTTCGGTGGCAAATTCATTGATACGTGCAATCTCAGGAATACCGATCCGGCGCCCTGCCCCTTGATAAGCTAAAGAACTGTCTACAAATCGATCACAGATCACGATTTTGCCTTCATTCAATGCTGGTAAAATCACTTGGATCAAATGTTGGCGTCTTGCAGCAGCATACAGCAATGCTTCAGTCCGTTCATCCATCTCAGAATTTTTGGGATCCAGTATGATCCGCCGAATTTTTTCTGCGATTTTTACACCGCCTGGTTCTCTCGTTTTGACAATGTCTCGTTTGGCTTCTAGCTGCAAACGAGGATATAGTTCTTCTAAAACACTGGTTTTGCCAGCGCCATCTGGTCCTTCAATGGTTATGAACAGTCCACTCACCCTTGTTGCCTCCAATTTCTTATAATTCACGTCTTCCTTCCACTGCTTTAAGCAATGTCACTTCGTCCGCATATTCAATATCGCTGCCGACAGATAAGCCGTGAGCCAACCGCGTCACTTTGATCCCCGCTGGTTTGATCAGTCGGGAAAGATAGATCGCGGTAGCTTCGCCTTCTGTCGTGGCGTTCGTAGCAATGATCACTTCTTTCACTTGGTCATCATGCAGGCGCTGAATCAAAGGAGCAATATTGATATCTTCTGGTCCAGTCCCTTCCATTGGAGACAGAACACCATGCAAAACATGATAGAGTCCATGGTACTCACGGACTTTTTCTAACGCCATGACATCCTTTGGTTCTTCTACTACTAAGATCGTGCCTTTATCTCGTGAAGGGTCACTGCAGATCTCACAGGGATCTCCTTCTGTAATGTTTCCGCAAATACTGCAAAAATGCAGATCACGTTTGACGCTCAACAGTGATTTAGCAAACTCATTGACGACTTCATCTTTCATATCGATCGTATAAAAAGCCAATCTAGTTGCTGTTTTTTGTCCGATACCTGGCAGCTTCATGTAGCTGTCGATTAATCGTGCGATCGGTTCTGGATACTGCACGCCACATTTCTCCTTTTATAAACCGGGGATTCCTTTAGTGTATTTACCCATAGTCCGTTCGGTTTCTTTTTCAATTTTAGTTAATCCATCATTTACTGCCAAGATCAGCATATCTTGTAACATGTCGACATCTTCCGGATCGACGATTGCTTGATCGATCGAAAGATCGCGTAATTTTTTATCACCTGTAAAAGTTGCCTTCACATAGCCATTTGTTGACTCGCCGATAAATTCTTTACTGTTTAGGGCTTCTTGTTCTTTTACCATCTCTTTTTGCATTTTTTGTACTTGCTTCATCATGCCTTGCATATTTCCCATGCCTCGCATCATTGTTCTTCACTCCAATTCTCTCAATTTTCTTCGATGCTCGCCAATTCACCAAAAAGCTCTTGGGCTTTGGTAACGACGACTTCATTTTCAGGTTCTTCCGTAGTTGGTTCTGGTTCAGCTTCCCCTTCATCTAATTCGCCTGTATTGAAGGTTTGTCCGCCAGCAATAAATTCTTGTCGTAAGATTGGCCAGCTTTCTTTCGTGATAAACACGGCTTGCGGTGCATAATCAGATATCATTCGTGAAATTTGATTATGCAATGTCAGCTGCAAGTCTTGGTCATTAGCTGCCCGTTGACAGACAATCTCATAATCAAAGGCAATCACTACACCAGATGCACTGGCTGCTTTTGCTTCGCTCGCGTGGAGCATTGCTCGTTGTGTCACCGACAATGACATCAACAGATCATCCCAAATGTTCCGCACATTTGCGAGATCTTTTTTTGTGGCTTCTTTCAAGACTTGAAAGACCCGTTCTTTCGGCACTCGGAAAGTGCTGCTATTTTTGGTCTTCTTGGCAGGTGGATTGACCGGTTCACTGCTGGCCGCCGATGGGTTTTCTTGTAGTTTTCGTACTTCTGACTGCAGCTTCTGAATTTCTTGACGAAGCTGCTGAACTTCTTGATTCGACACCGAAACTTCTCCTGAAGCTGGCAATCTCCTCTGATTTGCTAGTTTAACAACTGCTACTTCCAAATAAATGGTCGGATTATTGGTAAATCGCACCTCGTTTTGCGTCTCATTCAAAACAGTGATCCAATGGTAGATTTGATCTGCAGTAGCTGCCTGAGCTAAAGCTTTGAAGCCTGGTGTGATCTGCAGTGATTTTTCTTCTAATAATTGTGGTGCCTGCTGATATAAGAGCAAGTCACGACAATAGACCAGCAAGTTCCCCAACAACCGCCGTGCTTCTTTGCCCGAAGACAGCAGCTGGCGCAATGTCTCTAATGCATCTGGTACTGCTTGGTCTTCGCAAAATTGCATCAAACGGTCCATCATCTCATAAGACAAACTGCCGGTTACTTCTAATGCGTCTTGAGTCGTGACTTTGCCATCACTAAAGGCAATAGCTTGGTCAGCAATGCTTAACGCATCCCGCATCCCACCTTCTGCTGCTCGTGCGATCACTTGCAGCGCCTCTTCTTCATAGGCAATTTGACTGCCGTCTAAAACTGTCTTTAGATGATCAACGATATCTTGCGTATTGATTCGCTTAAAATCAAATCGTTGCGTTCGAGAAATGATCGTTGCAGGAATCTTGTGCGGCTCTGTCGTCGCCAAAATAAACACCACATTTTTTCGTGGTTCTTCTAACGTCTTCAGTAACGCGTTGAAGGCGCCGGTCGACAACATATGAACTTCATCCACGATATATACTTTATATTCAGCTTGTGTTGGTGCATAATTTGCACGGTCTCGGATAAAGCGGATCTCTTCGACCCCATTGTTGCTGGCTGCGTCGATTTCGATAACGTCTTCTTGCGTACCAGCTGTGATCGAACGGCACATCTCGCATTCATTGCAGGGCTCTCCATTGACTTGGTTTGGACAATTGATTGCTTTTGCAAAGATTTTGGCAGCACTCGTTTTTCCCGTTCCCCGAGGACCGGTAAATAAATAAGCATGCGAAATTTGATTTTGCTCGATCGCATTTTTCAAGGTTTGCGTAATTGCTTTTTGTCCAACGACATCCTCGAACCGTTGGGATCGCCATACACGGTACAATGCTTGATAGGCCATATTTTTCCTCACTCTTTTCAAAATTCGCTATTATCTATTATACGTAATATTTACAAAAAAAACTACCTTGAGTTGCCTATCTGCTGAAAAAGAAATGATTTTTTAAGGGAGCAATCTTTTAATAAAAATCCGCACATCCTAGAGAACGATACTTTGAAAAAAGTATTGTTTTATAGACGATTTTTTATTCAACTTTTGCCTACACTTCTACAACTTTGGTCTAATACATAGAAAATACGGAGCTATGGTATAATGAATGTACATTCATCCATTGGATGATGAAAATTTGTAAGGAGGACTGAAAATGGGTATTATCAAAGCTGCAACAAGCACGATTGGCGGAGGTCTTGCCGACCAATGGCTAGAGGTCTTCGAACCTGACAATATGGGCGACACGACAGTGATGACTAAAGGTGTGAAGGTACGGCGCAATGACAAACGCGGTTCGAACCGAAAAGGAACGGAGGATGTCATAACAGATGGCTCTGTAATCCACGTCTACCCTAATATGATGATGCTGCTGGTCGATGGTGGAAAAATCATTGATTATACAGCAGAGGAAGGCTACTATACCGTCAAAAATGACTTGGCTCCTTCCATGTTCAACGGTTCCTTAAAGGATGCCATCTCTGAAACGTTTAATCGCTTCAAATTTGGTGGCGTAACACCTCAAAAACAACAAGTTTTCTATATCAATTTGCAAGAAATCAAAGGAATCCGCTTCGGGACTTCTTCTCCATTAAATTATTTTGACAACTTTTATAATGCAGAATTATTCCTAAGAGCCCATGGAAATTACTCATTGCGAATTACTGATCCGATCTTATTCTACACCAACGCGATTCCAAAAAATAAAACACAAGTTGACATCAATGACATTAACGAACAATATTTAGCAGAGTTTCTGACTGCTTTACAGACAGCCATCAACAAAATGTCAGCGGATGGCGAGCGCATCTCCTATGTTCCATCAAAAAGTATGGAATTAAGCAAATACATGGGTGAGGTTTTAGACGACAGTTGGCGCGAACTGCGAGGAATGGAAATCGTTTCAGTCGCTGTTGCAAGCATCTCTTATACGGATGATTCAGTGAAACTAATCAACATGCGTAATCAAGGTGCCATGTTGGGTGACCCAAATGTTCGTGAAGGGTATGTTCAAGGTTCGATCGCACGTGGGATGGAATCCGCAGGTAGTAATGCTGCCGGTGCAACAACCGGATTTGTTGGTATGGGCATGGGGATGAACACAACTGGCGGTTACTTGAATCAAGCAGCTCAAAACAATCAGCAACAAATCCAGCAAAACCAAGAAAATCAGCAGAAACAAAACAATGGCGATAGTTGGGACTGCCCTCAGTGTGGAACAAGCAATACGGGTAAGTTCTGCAGCAATTGCGGTACAGCAAAACCTACAGGAACCCCAAGTTTACAAATGAAATGTTCAGAATGTAGTGAAATAATTGATTTAGCAAATGGAATCCCGAAATTCTGTCCCAACTGCGGCAAGCCATTTAAGGGAGTTCCTTTAGACTAAATGAAGGAGGAACTTAAATGGATGTCATTACGCATAAATGCCCCAACTGCGGCGGTGCGCTAACCTTTGATCCTGGTGATCAAAAATTCCACTGCCCCTTCTGTTTGAGTATTTTTACAGAAGCAGAAGTAACAGCCTTTGAACAAAAACAAAAAGAAGCCCAACTTGCAGATGGGACTGCGCCGGAAAATCAGCCGATCACTGATGATACGGAACCGGCGCTAAAAGAAGCTATCACAGAAAAAACCGAAGAAAAGGCGGCCCAAATGGACTTGTTCCTTTGTCCTAACTGCGGCGCAGAGATCGTCACTGATGCTACGACAGCAGCTACTTACTGTTATTTCTGCCACAATCCAGTCGTCCTTTCCGGCCGTCTTTCTGGAGAATTCTTACCTAACAAAGTTTTACCTTTTGCAATCGAAAAAGAAGAAGCAACCGCTAAATTTCTGGAATGGGCACAAAAAAAATGGTTCGTACCAAGAGACTTCTTCGATCAAGCGCAAGTTGAAAAATTGACCGGTGTTTATTTCCCTTACTGGAGGATCGATGCCGAACTAGATGGCCAACTATCTGGAACTGGAACTTCTTTAAGAATTTGGCGTGTCGGCGAGATCGAATATACAGAACACAAACAATTTGCTGTTTCCAGACGCGGAAAAATGCGTATCAATGAACTGATCAAAAACGCTTTATCCAAGAATGTCCAACAAAAAATGGTTACCGGGGTCCAGCCTTTCCCATTGGATAAGGCCGTTGACTTTCGCAGCCAGTATCTGGCAGGATTTCAAGCAGAAAAACGCGACATTGAGTATCAAGCACTTAAGAATGAAGTACAACAGGAACTTTCCGGTTATGCTGAAAACCTCCTAAGCAGTACCGTTAATGGGTACACTAGCTTCAATCGGACACAGCGGAACATTGAGATTACGAAAGAGACCAATCATTACGTACTGCTGCCGGTCTGGCTTGTCACCTATCGCGCTGATGATCCAAATAAGAACGTCTTTTATTATGCGATGAACGGCCAAACCGGTAAAGTCAGCGGTGTCTTACCAATCAGCTACAAACGCTTAGGTTTTACGAGTGCAGCGATTTTTGCTGTGATTGCGATTCTAGGTATGATTGGAGGGTATTTCTTATGAGAAAATTTTCCTGTTTTTTCCTAATGATTGCCGGCTTTCTGCTGACAACGGTCACTGGCGTGGCAGCAGAAAATACTGTTTCCGACGACGCTGGGCTTTTTACTCCCTCTGAAATCCAGAGTTTAAGCGAACAAGCCGATCAGTTGAATGAAAAAATCAAAGGTGAAGTCTTTATCGCAACGACAAATAACGGCATTGATGATATTGAATACACCACCGACCGTTTTCTCGCGGATCGTATCGGGAATGATCAGAATGGCTCAGCATTGATGATCGATATGGGCAACCGTAATCTTCATGTGTCCACCTCAGGAAATATGCTCGATTATATCAACGACGCTCGTCTTGATGATATGTTGGATAATATTTATGATCAGATGACGGCGGGTAATTACTATCAAGCCGCCCGGGTCTACTTGGAGAATGCAGCCAGCTATGTAGAAGCGGGGGTTCCCGGCGGTCACTATCATGTGGATCGTGAGACAGGCAAGATCACTTATTATAAAGTGCTGACCCCTTTAGAAATCGGCATTAGCTTATTGGTAGCTGCAGTGATCAGTATTGCTTTTTTCATCATTGTCAAATCAAGATACCAATTAAAAATGGGTGGATACAAATACCCTTACAGAGAAAAATCCAGCATCAAATTGACTCAAAAAGAAGATCGTCTGGTCAACTCCTTCGTAACGACTCGCCGAATCCCACGTCCACCTAAAAATAATGGCGGCGGCGGTTTTGGCGGTGGCACCACTACTCATTCTTCCGGCGGCGGAACATTTGGCGGCGGCGGTCGCAGTTTTTAGTAAACGTTTCTTCTCCTCTGAAAACTGGATCGAAAACGGACTAAAAAAGATGATCTTCAGACGACTAGTTGGTCTGAGATCATCTTTTTTTAAATGATTTCTTTAAAAACAGAGAAATCGATATTCCCGCCTGAAACGATTGCGACTGTTCGTTTACCTTTCAGCAAATGATCGATTTGTCCGCTTAGGATAGCAGCCGTACTCAGAGCACCTGCCCCTTCAGCAATCACTTTTTCTTTTAAAGCCAAATAATGGATAGCAGTTTCGATATCTTTCTCTTCAACTAAAACGGTTTCATCTATGCGCGAGCGCAACGTTTCATAAGTCAATTCTCCAGCCAAAGCCACATCGCACCCATCTGCCAATGTCTTACTGCTGCGATTGGCTACCAGTTCTTGTCGCCATATAGAGGAAATCATCCCATGCACTTGGTAAGATTGAACCCCAATAATATTAGTTTCCGAACGTAATTGTTTGATTGCTAACGCAATGCCTGCGATCAAGCCGCCTCCACCGATCGGTACGATGACATTATCCACATTAGGCAAATCTTGTAAAATCTCTAACCCAATCGTTCCTTGCCCTTCCATTACCGCTCGATCATCAAAGGGGGAGACAAAGACCTCACCGCTACGTGACATCGCTTCCAAAGTAATTTGTTTTGTATCGTCGAATGTCTCTCCTGCTAAGATCACTTCAGCGCCATAATTTCTCGTTGCTTCTATTTTTGTCTTCGCTGCTTGAAGCGGCATAAAGATCCGTACATGTATCCCTAGCAGGGCGCCTGCTAGTGCAACACCTTGCGCATGATTACCTGCTGAACAAGCAATTACCCCTCTTTTTTTCTCTTCCTCTGTCAATGTTGCTAATTTGTTGTAGGCCCCTCGCGCCTTAAAGGATCCTGTACGCTGCAGATTCTCTAGTTTCAGATAAATTTCTCCTGCCTTTTCTGCGCTAAGAATATTGCTTGGTGCGGCAGGTGTATGGATCATGATTGGTGCCAGTCGCTGATAAGCATCCAGGACACCTTGGATTTCAGAAACCGCTTCTTTGATCACCGAAAGTCCTCCTAATCGATTTTTTTCTACCCTTATTGAAGCATATCTGTTCCGTAAATACAATCTAAAGTGCTCGACGTTCTGCCAAAATCCTTCCCCCTTTTTATCAACAACTGCAGAGCTCCAGATAGGCTTGAAAAAAAATTCTGTGAATATAAAGCCTCTAGTAATAAGCTTTCATCATGATGTTAGAAATGAAAATCATTGCGATGAATTTTCAGAAAATAATGACTTGATGGGCGTTCCATGCTATACTAGGAAAAATTAAAAAAGGAAGTGACTCTATGCAAATCGATTGGGAAAATTTAGGGTTTTCGTATATTAAAACCCCTTGGCGCTTTGTCGCAAAATGGAAAAATGGCTCTTGGGAACAAGGAGCATTGACTGAAGATAATATTCTGCATATTCATGAAGGTTCTCCAGCATTGCATTACGGTCAACAATGCTTTGAAGGCTTGAAGGCGTATCGACGACCAGATGGCGGGATCAACTTGTTTCGTCCAGATGAGAATAGTAAACGATTGAATCGAAGCGCTCGTCGCTTGCGTATGCCGTTCGTTCCCGAAGAGATGTTCCTCGATGCGGTCAATCAAGTGGTCAAAGCAAACCAAGAATTTGTACCGCCTTACGGTACCGGGGCTACTCTATATTTACGGCCGCTATTGATTGGCGTAGGCGAGAATATCGGCGTTGCACCTGCGCCAGAATACTTGTTTATTATTTTTTGCATGCCGGTCGGATCATATTTCAAAGGCGAGCTGGCCCCAACGAACTTTATTGTTTCAGATTATGATCGTGCAGCACCAAATGGTACCGGCGCTGCAAAAGTAGGCGGAAATTATGCTGCCAGCTTATTACCAGGATACGAAGCCCATGAACGGAATTTTTCAGATTGCATTTATTTAGACCCTGAAACACATACAAAAATTGAGGAAGTGGGGTCCGCTAACTTCTTTGGGATCACGGCCGAAAATGAATTCGTGACACCAAAATCGCCATCAATTTTGCCAAGTATCACCAAATATTCTCTCCTTTATCTTGCAGAACATGCTTTAGGATTAATACCTGTCGAAGGAGATGTGTATGTGGATCAACTGGATCGCTTTGTTGAAGCAGGCGCTTGTGGAACCGCTGCGGTTATTTCACCTATTGGCGGAATCCAAAATGGAGAGTCTTTCCATGTGTTTTACAGTGAAACGGAGGTCGGTCCTAAAACTCGTGCGCTATACGATGAATTGACGGGTATCCAATTTGGTGAGCGCAAGGCTCCAGCTGGCTGGATTTTTGATGTTCCTCTTGATTAATCAATGAACTGATTGGGAGAATCAAAAAAATTTATAGAGCTCCCCTCTTTGCTCTCACGCCTGAAAGCACCCAAAACAATTAAAGAATGGCGCATCTTTTTTTCGTTTTGACAGGAGCCTTTTCTTAAAATAATTGCTCTCTCGTCAGTCAATTGTTACAATCAAAGGCAAGGGGGAATTATGATGGCAAAACGCTTAATTTTTTCATTGATTGCTACGGTCATCTATTTGGTCGTATCCAATATTGGGAATCTTTTTTTTGGGATCAGTCGTACCTTTAGTTGGACAACTACTTTATGGGAAGCATTATTCTTTTTTATCTTCATTTTTCTTGTTCAGCAATTTCGAAAAAAATAAACAAGCCTAAGTCAGTGGCGCTCAGCGCTAGTCTTAGGCTTGTTTTTTTATAAAAAGTCCTCGACGCCTCAACAAAAATACGGATCACTAATAGTAAGACAGCGTCATTTTCTCAAACTGAAATTAGAATCATAAACAAAAAAAGAGCTAGAACCCTTACTTAAAAGGAATTCTAGCTCAAAAAAATCAAAAATGATTATTTAACTGTTACTGAAGCGCCAACTTCTTCTAAAGCAGCTTTCAATGCTTCAGCTTCGTCTTTAGAGATGCCTTCTTTAACTGCTGAAGGAGCTCCGTCAACTACAGCTTTAGCTTCTTTCAAGCCTAAACCAGTTGCTTCACGAACTGCTTTGATAACTTTAACTTTTTGGTCGCCAGCTGCAGTCAATTCTACAGTGAATTCAGTTTGTTCTTCAGCAGCACCAGCGTCGCCAGCTCCACCAGCTACAGCTACAGGAGCAGCAGCAGATACGCCAAATTCTTCTTCGATAGCTTTAATTAAGTCGTTTAATTCTAAGATTGTCGCGCCTTTTAGCTCTTCGACAATGTTTTCAATGTTCAATGCCATTTTGTTTTCCTCCATTTAATTAGATAGTTTAGTTTATAGTGTGATTATGCGGCAATTAAGCTGCATCTTCTTCTTTTTCGGCCACTGCTTTGACAGCGTAAGCCACGTTGCGGATAGGTGCTTGTAGCACAGATAGCAACATTGAAAGAAGTCCTTCGCGGTTTGGCAATTTTGCCAATGCTGTGATTTCTTCCAAAGAAGAAACTTTGCCTTCGATGATACCGCCTTTGATTTCTAATGCTTTAGCCTCTTTAGCAAAATCGTTCATGATTTTTGCAGGTGCGACAACGTCTTCGTTACTGAACGCTACAGCAGTTGGGCCAGTGAATACTTCACCAAGACCTTCTAGACCAGCTTGTTCAGCAGCACGTGAAAGGATAGAATTTTTGATAACTTTCATTTCAACGTTTGCGTCGCGTAATTGTTTACGTAGACGAGTTACTTCGTCAACAGTCAATCCACGGTAGTCAACGACTACTACAGATGCGGCTGCTTTGAATTTTTCACTCACTTCATCCACAATTGCGGCTTTTTTAGCGATAGCTGCTTCACTCATTTTAAATTTCACCTCCTGATTTTGATGGAAGAGTTTCAAGAAAACATTTCTGTCTTCATTTGTCTTTATCAAGAGATAAAAACAAAAAAACTCTATGCCACCGTAGACATAGAGGGACTATTGAAGTTTCTCAATAAACGTCCTCGGTAGGAAATTAAGACTGACGTCACCTACTGTCTTCGGTACAGTTAAACTTTTAACCTTGACTACCTTACCATAGATAAGGCAGTCAAGTCAACAAAAGTTTTGTTTTTTATTCAAATTAGAAAGAAGCTTGATCTACATGGATACCAGGTCCGAAAGTTGTCGTTACAGAAATGTTTTTCATGTATTGACCTTTCGCTGCAGATGGTTTAGCTTTTACTAAAGTTTCGTGGATTGTTTTGAAGTTTTCAACTAATTTGTCATCTTCAAATGAAACTTTACCGATTGGTACATGAACGTTACCAGCTTTGTCAACACGGTAAGTCACTTTACCAGCTTTTACTTCGTTAACAGCTTTTGTTACGTCCATTGTAACTGTACCAGTTTTAGGGTTTGGCATTAAACCTTTAGGACCTAAAACACGACCAAGTTTACCGACAGTTGCCATCATATCTGGTGTTGCAACAACAACATCAAAATCGAACCATCCGCCTTGGATTTTTTGAACCATGTCGTCGTCTCCAACGAAATCAGCACCAGCTGCTTCTGCTTCTTTGGCTTTTTCACCTTTCGCAAAAACTAACACTGTTTGTGTTTTACCAGTACCGTTTGGTAGTACGACCGCACCACGGATTTGTTGGTCCGCTTTTTTAGGATCGACATTTAGTTTGTAAGCAACTTCAACCGTTGCGTCGAATTTTGCAATATTTGTTTCTTTTGCCAAAGCTACTGCTTCTTCAACTGAATAAGCTTTTGCAGCGTCAACTTTTTTCAATGCTTCTTGCATTTTTTTGCTTTTTTTAGCCATTTTGTTTCCTCCTTGATGTGGTTATAACGGTAGAACCTCCCACGTGTCCCATATTTTTCAATATAGAGCCGACTGAGAAGCTACTTCCTTAGGGTCTGTAAAAATTATTCTACAGTGATCCCCATGCTTCGTGCAGTTCCTTCAACCATGCGCATAGCTGCTTCAACGTCAGCTGCGTTTAGGTCTTCCATTTTCAATTCAGCGATTTCTTTTACTTGATCGCGTGAAACTTTTGCAACTTTGTTTTTGTTTGGTTCGCCTGAACCTTTTTCAACGTTTGCTGCTTTTTTCAACAATACTGCTGCTGGTGGTGTTTTTGTAACGAATGTGAATGAACGGTCTTCGTATACAGAGATCACTACTGGAATGATCAAGCCTGCTTGATCAGCTGTACGTGCATTGAATTCTTTTGTGAATCCCATGATATTGATACCCGCTTGACCTAGTGCAGGACCTACTGGCGGAGCTGGTGTTGCTTTACCTGCAGGAATTTGCAATTTAACGATTTTTTCTACTTTTTTTGCCACGAGACATACCTCCTTGAGTCCGTGATGTGGTTAATTGGAGATCCATATTTCTCCTCCCACTTTAGTGAATCATGTGCGCACACAAAAAACGTGTGAATAATGCACACTGAGATATTATAGCATCTCAAAAGAAATTTGCAAGAACTCTTGGCGAATTTTTTTGCTTTTTATGGAGAAAATCGGTAAAACAAAAAAAAGATTAAAAAAATCCCATACAGTTCCACTCATTGCTCTATTTCTCCATATTTTATGCTAAACTACATCTGGATTTCTCCCATCAATTAAATGAGGTGAATAGAATGGAACCTTTAAAATACCGAAGTGTCTTTGATATTATTGGACCAATTATGGTTGGACCCAGCAGTTCCCATACCGCAGGTGCTGCTCGAATTGGCAAAATCGTGCGCCACATCTTTGGCGAACAGCCTGACAGTGTCGATATCCTTTTGTATGAGTCCTTCGCGAAAACTTATCGCGGCCACGGAACAGATATTGCACTTGTCGGCGGTTTGTTAGGAATGGAGCCCGATGATCAGCGCCTTGCTGACTCATTAAAGTTAGCCTATGAGCAAGGTCTAGAAGTACTCTTTGTTCCGAAAAACGAAAAAGCCGAACATCCGAATATGGTCAAAATGATTTTAAAAAAAGGTGACCGCAAAATGTCCGTTACCGGCATTTCAATCGGCGGTGGGAATATACAAATTTCTGAATTGAATGGTTTTAAAATCTCATTGACTTTAGGTACCCCTACCTATGTCATCGTTCATCAAGATGTTCCCGGAATGGTCGCACGTGTCACGAATCTACTTTCTGAGGCACAAATCAATATTGGTACGATGACTGTTACCCGAGAGTCCAAAGGAGAAAAAGCCATTATGATCATTGAAGTGGATGAACGAAATGATCAATTGGCACAACAAATCAAAGCACTGCCCCACGTTTATAGTGCGGCTTATTTCGATTAAAGGAGGATTCGTCATGTTTTATACGATTGAAGATCTTGTTCTTCAAAGCAAAAATTATGCATCGATTGCAGAGATGATGATTGCGGTCGAATGCGAAAACTCAGGGCGCACTCGCGAGCAAGTCATTGCACTAATGGACAAAAACCTGACGGTCATGGAACAATCCGTTGCCGAGGGCGTTGCTGGAGTGACCTCTGTGACGGGATTAACCGGTGGCGATGCCACACGAATGAATGATTATATACAGGCTGGTGATTTTCTAAGTGGTGAGACGATCTTGCAAGCCGTTCAAAATGCCATTGCTGTCAATGAAGTCAATGCCAAAATGGGATTGATTTGTGCCACTCCTACAGCTGGGAGTGCCGGTGTTGTCTCTGGTGTGCTGATGGCTGTTCGCGATCGTTTGCAGCTGTCTCGTTCTCAACAAATCGATTTCCTCTTTACTGCCGGAGCCTTCGGACTAGTCATTGCGAACAATGCTTCGATATCCGGAGCAGAAGGCGGTTGTCAAGCAGAGGTTGGTTCTGCCAGTGCCATGGCAGCAGCAGCCCTCGTCTGTGCTAAGGGTGGGAGCGGACATCAAGCTGCTCAAGCAGTAGCCATTACACTAAAGAATATGATGGGATTGATTTGTGATCCTGTCGCTGGGTTAGTCGAAGTTCCTTGCGTGAAGCGAAATGCTCTCGGTTCCTCACAAGCATTTATTTCTGCTGATATGGCTTTAGCAGGAATCGAAAGTGTGATTCCTCCGGATGAAGTCGTCCACGCGATGTACCAAGTAGGACGGCAAATGCCAAGTATTTTTAAAGAAACAGCCGAGGGCGGGTTGGCCACAACGCCTACAGCACAACGTCTACAAGCGCAAATTTTAGATGCCGCTGAACACTAAAAGATGTAAGAGTCTCAATAAATAACATATCCGAATGATCATTAGATAGCTCCCGCGGCTCTGCAGGTCCTCGTTACCTATGCACGAGAAGAATAAGCGATCTCCGATCATTCGGATATTTTTGTCTATTTGCTACTACTAAAAAAAACAGATAGAACTTATATCAAAGTTATTCTTACAGCCTTTTGACGACTATCAGTTATTTCTCCCATAAAAAAGCAGCAATGTCTTCATCTACTTCTTGATTTTCATGCAGCTGACTATGCTGTGCCTGTGATCCTTTAATGATTTTTTCAGTCACAGAATAGCCATTCGCTGCCAATAAGTGGTTGATCGCCAAGGCACTTGTGGTCGGCACAGTGCCGTCCGATAGCTCTTCATCAGATAATTGCCCAGCAATCAGCTCAATCGGGAGTCGATGCCCCCCTTGCTTCAATAGTCCTTGAAATTCCTGGTAGCGTGGAGAAGCCTCCGTTGGTCCGTTTGTCACTAAATCAGTGATAGTCTGCCGTGAACTCGTATCAATAAATTCATTGAAAGGCGCCCCGATCGCTATAAATTTAGCTACTTTTGGCAATGCGGGATCCAGTGCTTCAGCCCCAGCTGCACTCAGCTCTCCAAATGTTGTGAGATAGCGAAAACCACTAACTCCCCCCATGGAATGTCCGACTAAATTTACTTGCTCTATTCCTTCCTTTTTCAGATAAAGCAACGCTTGTCGGATCCATTCTGCTTGATTCCATTCATTATTTTGATTGTCAGCGAACAAGACCTGAATGGTTGGATTTACAGCTTTTTTAGAAAGCACTCCTTCCGTTGAAACTGTCCCATCTGGTGAAATTGTTAGAACCATTTCATTGCTCACCCAATCTTTTTGGGCAAAACGCTGTATCATCCCTCCAAATGATGCGGGACCTCCTTGATAACCATGAATAAAGAGTGTTGGCGTGGTCGTTTTCTGAACGGGTTCGGTGGTTGATGTTTCTGCCGAAGCAGTCGTTGTCTCCGTTGGCTTCTGTGTACTTTTTTGTGCTGAAACATTTGAGTGAGTTGCTGCTTGACAGCCGCTAAGCAAAACAACCAGACATAGAAATAGCCATTTTTTCATTTACAGTCCCTCCAAATCGGGTCTAGTATAATCCCTTTTGAAACAAGAAACAAGCAATAGCTAATGTTTACTCTTTATTCAAGAACACTTCATTCTTTACTCGTTGCTTGGTAGGTTACCTTTTCTTTGCCTCCGGACTGTTTCTTCCGTTTAAAAATCGAGGTGTCCGCGATTTGTGAAAAAAAATCGAGCAATGGAATGATCATCATCGCAACGAGCCCTCCGGAAAAGCCATTATTGTACAGATTCAATCCACCATGAAGCACATCGATATTCAAAACCATCGACGTATGAATGAATCCCACGATCATCCCCCCTTTCCACCCGTAAGCATTAGTCACCGCACAGAGCATCATTGCAAAAATAGCCGCTGTAACGGTTACTGTTTCAGTCATTGCGTAGATATTCATTGTATTTGCTAATAGCACACCGGCAAATAAGGGCAGCGCGTTAAAGACATGGGCACCACAAGCAGAAAAACCAATGACACAAAACATCGCACCTGCAATGGGACCATTGAGGTTGACACCTAGCATACTCACATAACTCATTAACAGCAATCCCATTAACCCCATATTAATCATCGTATTATAAACGCCACTTTCACGTAAAATATCGTATTCGATTTTGCCGCTATGAGACCATATTGCCCGCATGTTCAACCGCTTGCGTTTAACAGCCATTGCTAACCCATAGCCAATCATTAATAAAGACAGCGACACCATCATAATAACCAGTGGAAGATTGGAGCCTTTAGAAACGATTGCTCGCAATTCGATATCAAAACCAAACATTCGGCAAATTCCTGCGACCATCGTACACAACATGCCAGAAGTAAAGCCGGCACTATAGATACTGACTTTTTTAAATAATGCTTGAAAATGCAGTGCTAAAGGAACCATGATCAATCCAGTCAAAACACCGATCAAATAACCGATGAAGCTACCGAAATAAGCGGGAAGTGAGTCATTGAATGCAAAAAAACTAACGATGGGTGAAACGGAGGAACCGTACAAAGCAATGAGAAGATATTTTTTGAGGGGTTGATTCATTAAATAGGAATAGAGACGAACACCTAAGAAGATTGGAATAAAATTGAACAGATTTTTGCCAAACAAACCATACCCCGTAACCATAAAGACGGCTGATATCATTCCTCCAGTAACCGGAACTCGGTAATGGTAACAGACCGCGATCGCAACAAAAGTCATGATCGACGCATTGAACAGTGCGCCACCTACAGAAGTCAGCGCAACGTAATCCGTTACTAAATGGCTTTCCGAGAACATGATTGTAAGCATTTCACGAAACACTTTTTGAGGTTCCATAAAGATCACGGCAGAAAGCAGCAAAAACAAATTAAAAGCAAACAACAAACTATAACCATTATGTACGGAAATCACACCTCTTTTTTCCAAATGTTGGTCAAAAAAATGGCGTTGACAAATCGATGCGAGAATTTTCTTCATAGGACCCCCTTTTTATAAAACGCTTTCTTTTCGTGAGATAAAAACAGCGGGCCAATAACGGTCCGCTATCACCAATTTTCAATTTTATTTTACCTTATTTTGACAAAAAAACACTACAGTTTTATACTTAGATTTTATCTACTTGTTCAAAATCCAATTCTGTACTTGTTTCTCGACCAAACATATCAATATTGACTTTTAGTTTTTGTTTTTCTTCGTCGATCTCAGCGACTTGTCCTTCTAATCCAGAGAATGCACCTTCGATGATTTTAACTGTTTCACCAATCTCCACTTCCAATTCAACTGTTCGAGTGCTCATACCGATTGAACGTAAGATAGAGTTGATTTCTTCTTGTAAAAGCGGAGCTGGTTTGCTTCCTGCTCCATGAGAGCCGACAAAACCAGTCACTCCTGGTGTATTACGAACAACATACCATGATTGATCCGTCATGACCATTTCGACGAGGACATAACCTGGAAAAGTTTTGTGAACGATCTCTTTCTTTTTCCCATTCTTTTCTTCCGTTTCGACTTCTTCTGGTACGACAACACGAAAGATGTAATCGCCCATCCCCATGCTTTGCGCCCGTGATTCCAAGTTCGCTTTCACCTTGTTTTCATAGCCGGAGTAAGTATGCAAGACATACCAATTTTTTTCAAAAGATTCCATTGTATTCGGTCTCCCTATCTTTTTGTAAAATAAAAAAACCTCAGTTGCACCGAAGTTTTTCCTCGAATCAATTATACCACGATTTGTTTTACTTGACTAGTTGCTGATAAACCAGCAGCATTTATTTCAAAATCAAATCAAAAACAGTTTGAATCAGCGTATCCATCACAAAAAACATCACTGCAAAAATAATTGTCGTTTGGATCACAACAAAAGTATCTCTGCGTAATTGCTTTCTTGATGGCCAAGAAACATTTTTCATTTCAGCAAAAACATTTTTCATAAAGTTCATCAAGATTCCTCCTTACTTCGTTTCACGATGTAGCGTGTATTGATTGCAGTATTTGCAAAATTTGTTAATTTCAAGGCGATCGCCTTTTTTTCCTTCACTGACTGATTTCGAATAGTTGCGGGATCCGCAGACAGAACAAGCCAAAGCTGCTTTTTTTGTTGCCATTTCTGATGTCCTCCCCCTTTATACAAAGTTTTCCAAAGTTAAAAATACCATTTTTCAGTGAAAGTGTCAATTTTAGATTTTGACACGCAAAAATATAGTTTCCGCTGATTTTATGGTATTATAGAGATGTGAATTGGGTATTTGGGAGGGAATTGTTATGTTACTAAAAACAATGGTTTACAAAAAACGCGACTTAACTACGATCAAAGAAACAGCTACTTTAGAAGAAGCCTTGGAAATTTTAGAAGATTCTGGCTATCGCTGTGTACCGATCTTAGATGAATCCGGCAAAATCTTCCGGGGAAACATCTATAAAATGCACATCTATCGTCACAAATCGAATGGTGGAGATATGACATTACCAGTGACACACCTGCTTAAAAACGCGACAAAATTTATTTATGTCAATTCTTCATTTTTTAAAGTCTTTTTCACGATCAAAGAGTTGCCATACATTGCCGTATTAGATGAAAACAATGAGTTCTATGGGATTTTGACCCACAGTTCATTATTGAATATGCTGTCTCAATCTTGGAATGTCGAACAAGGAAGCTACGTGCTGACTATCGCATCAACTGGCACACAAGGCGATTTAGCGATCATTTCAAAAATCATCGCGAAATACAGCAGTATTGCCAGCTGTATCACATTGGACATCGGCAAGGATGAATTTATTCGTCGGACATTGATTACTTTACCAGCGAATACGTCAAAAGAGCTGTGCGATAAGATCATTTATCAGTTAGAGGCAAAAAACTTCAAAGTTGTTGAAATTGAAGATTTGAATGCAGAATAACAAAAAAGATCATCTCTACCAAAACCTACGGTAGAGATGATCTTTTTTTATTTGTTTTTTGGGAACCATCAAAGCAAAAAACAAATGATTGATTAAAATCGCTTATCGAAGCGAACACCTGTATTCACGATATACATTATAGGCGCTGTGATTGTCATGATAATCAACTCACTTAGCGCTGTTGTACCAAAGGTCGCCCAAAATGGTAATGCGAGAGTCAGATGCAGCATGATTGCAATCAAGAACATGCTCAACGAGAAGAAAATCGTATTAAGCGCTAAACGGACAAAGACATTCGGAACTTTCTTTTGCAATAGCGCCGTTGCTGACAATGCAAGCAAGGTTTGGCCTCCACCAAAGACGACGTCCAAAATTCCCATACCAAAAAATAAATTGTACAATACAACTCCGCCAAAAACACCCCACATCAGTTTTCTGTTAAAGACTACCAGATGATTCAGCCCTTCTGAGACACGAAATTGAATGGCACCAGAAGCCACTGGGGCGACTAAGACTGTCACTGCAACATACAGTGCCATGATCAAACCGTTCGCGACGACAACTCGCAACCGCTGGTTTGATAAAGTGGATGATTTATCCATTTGATCCCTTCTTTCTCCGAGTTTTGATTACGCGGGATGGTTGATGAACCGCGATGCGTTACGCACAAATAATTATTATACAGAAGATTACTGATTTATCAAGCTTACATTATTGATTTGGTTCTTATTGATTTCCATTGTCCAATTAAATTGGAGAATTCATGTGGATGTTTTGTGGATGAAAGTCTAAAAACCTATTTTCCCCCAAGCTGTTCTTCAGTAACAAGGTCGTACAATCTCCTTCTAAAGCAACCCACTTGTCAAATAGCAAAGTGTTAAAATCAACAAAAAAAGAAAGAGGAACGATCTATCTATCAGCGAGGCTGAAAAGGATACCGGAAATGACTAGAATATTTTAAATACATAACCATTAAAACGGTGGTTCTGCTTTGAATAGGAATCTTCCAGCAAAACAGGTCAGAGACGAGCATTGAGTATTTATTTGCTCGCAATTCATTCTGTTCTTCCTCTCCTACTAATTCTCATTGTCCTCCTTACAATTTTGTTCGCTTATTCTCAGCCTTTAGATTGATTTATTTCATTATTCATAGATGTAATCTATTCCTCGAAAGGAATGATTTTATATGAAAAAACTATTATCTTTTACTGTAGTAACCCTTCTTCTGATGGGTGGAGGCTGGTTCTGGTATGAGCAATCTTATGGAACGACAGATTACTACACTAAGATAACTTCGAAAGGTGAACGCGTTTCGATTGGTAGAGGTAGCGGGAGAGAACACTTTAGATACAAGTACAACTTAGCTAGCTATACATCAGACAATAATGAAAAAGATGTGTCTTTTAATTCCTATGGAGACAAGCCACTAAAAGAGAATGCATACCTTGTATTACATGTAAATAATCATAAAGGAGTAATGGGATGGGAAGAAGTCTCGCCTAATGATGTTCCATCAGCTATATTGAATAAACTTGGATAAAGAACTCAAAGAGACGGACATCCGTCTCTTTATTCGTCAAACCAACTTCATGTAAACTTGATGTCTGTGAATCGTTCAATTGTTCATTTTCCTCTAAGTTCCTGTTTGCTTATGAGGGGAATCGTACACCTTCATTGTTCATCGACTTAATGGCTAATAAGTTCAAGAGTGCTATCTTTTGATATCTTTAAATTTATCTAAAGATAGTGACAAAGACCATGTAAGCGGTTGCTTCTATCCGTTTTCGTGCTATACTATAAGTGTAAGGAGCAAGGATTCCCAGTAAAGCAGACGATGAAGGATCTGCAAGAAAAGAATTGTTGTCAACTTAGAAAAACAGACAAAGGATGTGGGAATTTGAGTTACTCCTTACTAATTGAATAGGATTCGGCGAATGTGAGCAATACGGATGTGATCATAGTGGACATAAGAACCTTAGATCACAAAAACAACAGCGAAAATAGTAGCTTGTTGTTACGTACCTTTCGTCGAATCTATTTTTTTGTCAAAAAATAGTTAAGCATCACTAGCCAAACTTGTCAGCAATCGTGCTATAATAAACAGCATTGATTTTAGATTAGATGGAGCATTTATTGTATGAAATATTATTATCATTTTGTTGTTAACCCTGAAGCAGGCAGTGGACGTGGCCTAAAAGTAGCCAAAAAAATTGAAGCAATCGTCAAGAAGCGGCGTTTTCCCCATCAGTTCTACTATACAGAATATGCTGGGCAAGAACAGGAACTTACTACTTCTTTACTGGCACAAGTATTGTTGCCATGGGATGACATCTATCGAGAAAATTCAGAAATGCTTTACCCCTTACTGGTGGTGATCGGTGGCGATGGCACCTTACATCAAGTAGTTTCCTCCCTTCAAGAATCAGAAAAAAATATTCCACTAGGCTACATTCCGGCAGGATCAGGGAATGACTTTGCCAGAGGAATGCGTTTACCTAAAGAACCAGAGCAAGTATTTTGGAAAATCGCTGGGACCGCTACTCCTCAATCGGTTACGATCATCAAGTATCATGATCAAATCCAAGATGAAACTGGGTTCGCAATCAACAATATCGGTATTGGATTAGATGCATCGATCGTTTACGCAGCAAATCATTCTGCTGCGAAATCAAACTTAAACAAGTTCAATTTAGGTTCATTTGCCTACTTGTCCGCAGTAGTGAATGTCTTGTTCCGGCAAAAAGGATTTCCCATCCTGGTAGAAACCAATGGAAAACAATTGAATTTTACAAAGGCTTTCTTGTGCACAACGACAAATCACCCCTACTTCGGTGGCGGTGTGGCGATCGCCCCTACAGCAAACCTCAACGAAGATAAGATCGATTTCGTTCTCGTTGAGCGAGTCGCTTTGTTCAAAATTTTTTGGCTTTTAGCCTTACTAACCCGCAAGAAACAAATGAGATCTCGCTACTTCCATCATTTATCTACGAATAAGCTCCGAATCGTCTCCACAGTACCACAGCATGGTCAAGAAGACGGCGAAGAAATGGGTAAGCGGCCATTTGATATCACCATAACCACTACCAAACAATTGATATGGAGTTAGAAATAGTGAGAGAAGAAAAAACGATGCCGCTGTTGAGTCAGCGGCATCATTTTTTTATGACTCATGCAACCCTTTTTTGATTAAACCAGCGGCTGTCTTTTTTCAAAACGAACTGTATTATCAAAAAGGCACAGGCAAATAAGACCAATATCAAGCAGTTCAACCAGAATTTCGTAGTGAAATCCGCATTCACTGAGAGGGTGTTCCCAATCAATTGATTGTTTTGTACAAACCAATAAGTCGGTGTAAAAGAAGCGATCTTACTAATAAAGTCTGGTAAAAAATCTGATGAAACAAAAACTCCCCCTAAAAAACAGCTTCCCATAATATACACATTCGAAATTCCATTCAACGCCTCACTATTTTTGACAAATGACGTAACACACGTTGAAAATGTGACAATTGGCAAGAAAAAACACAAAAGATTAATCACTAGATAGCCGGTCATGACGGACCACGTGCTACGAGTAAATAGGAGTAATCCCGCTGTAAAACAACTAGTCAGAAGCAGTGAATACCCCAACATACCAATAGAAACGGCTCGGTTCAACCGCCGTGTTGATAAAGGAGATACTTGATTGCGATTCCGGATTTCTTTCCGATTGAACACTAGATTGACCACTCCATAGCCACTAAAAATAGAAAGAAACAAACCGTAAGCAAGTGCATTGAATACTAAGCTGCCGAATTGCTGGTTCATCCGTTCACTGTATCCACGACTAATCGTTACTTCGCCATTTGCGGCCAAAGTAGATTGCGTATTTTTCAATGCCTCTTCCCTATTGCCAGTTACATGATAAAAAGCCGTATAAGTCGACAAAAAGGTATCTACTTGCCCTTCAATCAATGTTTTAGCAAAAGCATCGGGACGAGATTGTGCATCGATTGCTGACGGTACACCTGCTTCAATATTCGTAGTAAAATCTTTAGGCAAAAATAAAACATAGTCGATTTTTCCAAAATACAGCGCATCATCAATCGATTTTTGGCTCTTATCAGACAATTCCACAACCGTTTGTTCTTCTTTTAAATAGTCAATCAGTGCTTTACTTAATGCGGAGTTGTCTTCTGTAACAATGGTCATTGTCCCCCGATCCAATTTTGCATCCGGTGCTGCTGTATTTTGCGCATAGAAGAAGGTGATGATCACAGTTACAATGACTGCAATCAACAAATTTGTTTTGTTCGCTTTTAAAATTTTCAAAACGGTTTTATACAGCGACATATTGAACCCTCCTTTCAAACATTAGATTACTAAAGGCTAAGATAACCATAAAGGCTACTAACCAGAAAAGATTCAAATAGAAATCCTCTAGTGAGCGATAAAAATAGAGCTGATAGAAACTCTCACTAATTAAGTTGACAAGATTCAGTTTTCCTAGCACCGGAATGTGCAGATCGATCCAGTATTTGATGTCTTGGGAGCCCATCATACCAGCAAAAAAACTCATCGCCATTGTAACAGCCACACCCAATCCTTCTTTTTGTGCCAGCCCCATATTAGGAAGCAAATTCCCAACCAAATTCCCTAATAATAATGCATTCAATGCACCCAAAGCGGATAGGACGAATAACCACTGCCAGCGGTTTCCGAAGTCGACTTGATAAATAAAATGAAAAACACTTAGAATCACTAAAACTTCTAAGAAAAATATCGTGAATCCAGCAAGGATATTTGCTGAAAAAACCAGCAATCGGTTTCGAGGGATGATCGAAAGGCGAATCCCTTTGGAAGACTGATTTGCTTGCTGGTCTTGGGCGTTTCTGACCCCCCACATGAATCCATACAAAATAGCCATTCCCACCAAGGTAAAGAAATAAAAACTTTTGATACTCATGTTTCTAGTCTGATTTTCTTGCTGAACAAAAGATTCTCCAACTAGAAAAGATGTGAGCTGGTCTTCTGTCAAAGTAGAGTCAATTGCCACCAACTTATTGGCCAGGTCAGTATTTTGTAAAAATCGGTCCATCATGTTTTTTAGAATGGTTTGAGAAAGACCGGTACGTGCAATAGCCAATTGGATCGATGACTGTTCAAAGGAATAATATCCAGCAAGATCCCCTGCATCTAATCGTTTTTCAGCCTCTTGAGGAGAGACTTCTTGTAGTGAAAACAATGGTTCTCCACCAGACTTTGTTTGCTTCAAAACATTCATAAATGCGACTTGCTGAGTCAGTTGTCCCTCATTTGTTTTCTGATTTTGTTCTTCTTTGATAATCCCAACGGGAATCGTCTCGATCGTTCCAGCTTGATCAATCTCGCTAAATGCTACAGAAAACATCAACCCTAATAAAATCGGGAAGATCAATGTCCAAAATAGTAAGGAATTATTACGAACTAAAACGTTCAAGCGATACCGATATAAGTGTCCAAACATAATCTCCCTCCTAGTCTCTTAATTCTTTACCGGTAATTTCCAGAAACACATCGTTTAATGTTGCTTCTCCTGTGTGAATCTTAGTAAATGCGATATGTTCATCCTCCAAATAGCTTAGTACTGGTAAAAGAATCTCTTTCATCTTTTTGGCTGTGATCGTCAAACGCTCTTTATCATAGGCAGTTTCAAGAACTTGAGGCAATGACTTGATAAATTCGATCGCTGTATCTGGAAGTAAAGGGATATCGATCACAAGATTTTCCGTACTTCGAACCATGTCCTTCAACTCTTCTTTTGTTCCTTTCGCGATGACTTGTCCCTGATCCATGATCACAATCTGATCACAAAGTATTTCGACTTCCTCCATATAATGAGTCGTATAAACAATTGTTGCACCTTGCTGATTCAACTTTTTGATACTGTCCAAAATTTTGTTCCGACTTTGGGGATCCACGGCAACAGTTGGTTCATCAAGAAAAATCAGTTGTGGTTTATGGGCAATGCCGCAAGCAATGTTTAAACGCCGTTTCAAGCCACCACTTAATTGTTTTGGATAGAATCCTTTGAACTCTTCTAATCCCACAAGCGAAATGACTTCCTCGATCAATAGTTTCCGCTTCTTCTTGTCAGCAACATACAGACCACAGAAGTAATCAACATTGTCGTAGACAGTCAACTCTTCAAATACAGCGATATCTTGCGGAACGACGCCAATTTTTTGCTTTATTTCATAACTTGTCGGTGTCATTTTATTTCCAAACAATTTAATAGTCCCTTTATCAAAAGATAATAAGGACAACATACAGTTGATAGCTGTTGATTTGCCGCTTCCATTAGGTCCTAAAAGCCCGAGAACTTCACCTTCCCTGACTTGCAAATTAAAATGATTCAATGCGAGAAAATCACCATAACGTTTTACCAAGTTATCAATTTCAATAATCATCGAAAAAACTCCTTTCCAAACACTTCTTATTCTGACTATAATAAAAAGCGAAAAGAATAACTAGTGAGGATACGCCAAAACAAAAATGACATTTGTCATTATTTAGGAGCCAGATATGAATAAACCATTGTCGATTAATGAGGTTGTTTTTTATTTTCTTCTCTGTGGAGGGCTAATGTCCCTGAATGGCTTCCAAGCCCTAGACTTAATCTATCTTTTGACGACAATCATCTTAAGTGGTCTCTGTCTGCTGTTCAAAAAAGGAACGTGGCTGGCATTGGGCATTTTGATAGGTCTTAGTTTGGTTTGGCCAATTTATAGCTATTTTTTCCCATGCGTCTTTCGTTCAGCCCAGATTGGTGAAAAGCAAGAAAAGATCCTCCTGCTCATTCTTTGTATACTCTTATTTTCCTTGGTTCCTTCTTGGCCGATACGGATTATACTGATGCTTTTGGTCTACTCTGCTTCTTACTTGCGAAACGATAGTTTTGAATTTCATTCGTTACAAAAAAAATTCAACTCGACTCAAGATGCCAATTGGGAAAATGAGAGCCGATTGCGTGAGCAAAACGACTACCTTAAAAGCTCTCAAGAAACAGAAGTCGCCTTACAGATCGCTGAAGAGCGGAATCGAATCGCTCGTGATATCCATGATAATGTTGGTCATCTGCTTTCAAGTGCCATCTTACAATTAGGTGCCATTCAAGCAATTAATCAAAATAAGCAACTTCACTTACCATTGGATCAATTGAACCGAACCATGAACTTGGGTATGGACCGCATCCGAGAAAGTGTTCACGATTTACATCATCACTCGCTTCCTTTTCCACAAGCATTAGATCTTTTGCTATCAGACTTTCAATTTTGTACAGTTGAGGTAATAGGAACACCGCCAAGTATTCTCTCTCAAACACAACAAACTGTCCTAATCACGATCATAAAAGAAGCCTTGACCAACGTCATGAAGCACAGTCAAGCAACAAAAGTGACTTGCGATTTTAAACAACTACCTGCTTTTCATCGATTACAAATCAAGAATGACAAACCAAAGGATAGGCTCAATCACACCCACGGGATCGGTTTGCAGACGATGCGCCAGCGAATCAACCAGGTAAACGGACAACTCCATGCCCTTGAAAAAGAGAATTTATTTCAACTTACGATTATTTTACCTAAGGAGGAGGACCAATGATCCAAGTAGTAATCATCGATGACGATCCCCTAGTTACCGCATCATTAAAAACCATCTTGGAAGTTTCAAACGAAATTGAGGTAACAGGCATTGGTCATTGTGCCAAAGAAGCAGTTGCATTGTACGAAGAAAGAAAACCTGCGATTATACTAACAGATATTCGGATGCCCGATGGGACTGGATTAGATGCTGCTCGCAAGATTTTAACCCGGGATCCGAATGCCGTCATTTTACTCTTAACTACTTTTGATGATGATGCCTATATACGAGAAGCTTTGGATCTCGGAGTCAAAGGCTATCTCATCAAGCAAAATCTTTCGGCTATTGTACCCTCTATCAAAGCTGCATACAATGGCCAAGCAGTGTTTGGCGCTGAAATCGTCACGAAGTTTCCTACACTGTTAAAAAATAATGACTCTTATTTGACTACTCATTTCTCAGAACGAGAAAAAATGATCTTGAAGGAAATTGCCACTGGAAAAAACAATAAAGAAATTGCGCAAGCGTTGTTTCTCAGCGAAGGAACGGTCCGCAATTATATCAGTAAGTTATTAGAAAAATTAGAACTTCGGGATCGTACCCAGTTAGCCATTTATTATTACCAGCATTTACAATAAAAAACACGTAAGAGGCAATCTCCTCTTACGCGTTTTTTTGATTTCAGCCTTAAATGCTTCCTGAACTATTCGGATTGGTTGGGTTAGTCGGATTTGTGTTTGGTGCCCAAACTGGCGGAACTTTGTCTAATTTTTTCTCTAACCCGGTTTCCTCTCCTTGCTCGTTTTCGGCATCTGGACTTTCATCAAGTTTGTATTCTTTCTCCAACTCATCCAATTTCTTGAAGTTATTGCTGGATTCTTTTGCTAATTTTTCTAATTTGTCATCTGTTTCTTTCGCCATTTGAAAACGCCTCCTTTTGGTATTAGCTTAGCATGTTTCGCTAAAAAACCAAAAGAAAGCGCTCATTTTCATTAACTGTAAAAAATTCTTTTTTAAGAGACGAGAAAATCATATGGAGAAAGATTTTCCATCCCAATCATTGGATCAACCACATTTTTTTGAACCATTTCGATTGTCAATTCTCTCGAAAGCGGTTCTTTTGAGATAGTTCCTTCCGGTAGTGTTTCTTCGATGATGGATTCACTCGGTGTTGTGGCAAACAAATCAAGTTCCTGTTTCTGAACCGACTGCTTACTGCTCACCGGCTCACGGGCAGTATCTGTTTTCTTTTCACTTTTCATTGTGGCTGTTGTCTGTGAGTTAGACTCTGAGAAAGGATCATCTGCTTCTTCAAACTGTGCCAACCTTTGACGTTGCAAAGGTGTCATCTCGTCGCTGCCGTTGATCCGCTCTTGCAAGGTAGTCAGTCGAGTGGCGGACTCATGTGTCACACATGTTTGATAAGCTTGGGGCTCTCCTAATAAAATCAACAGCTCTTTGCTGCGGGTCACTGCCGTATAGAGTAAATTTCGTTGCAGCATTCGTTGGTATTGATGAACCATCGGCATGATCACCATTTTGAACTCGCTTCCTTGCGCTTTATGGATCGAGCAGCAATAGGATAATGTGATTTTATTCCATTCATTTCGCTTATAGGTAACTTCTGTGGCATCGAATTGGATCACTAATTCGTCCACTTTGTCTTCTGACTGTTTGGCAGGAATAATGCCGACGATTTGTCCCATATCCCCATTGAAAACATTGTCTTCTGGCGAATTGACCAGCTGCAAAACTTTATCTCCGATCCGGTAGACTGTTTCATTCCAAGTGACTTCTTTTTTGGTCCCATCGTTTGGATTAAAGATTTCCTGCATCATCTTGTTTAGTGCATCGATCCCTGCTGCTCCGCGGTACATTGGCGCTAGAACTTGAATGTCTTGCGGTGTGAAGCCTTTCGCTTTCGCCCGTTGCACGATTTGTGCGATCAACGGTTCAATTTTGTAAGCATCACAAGCAAAGAAAGAGCGATCTCTTTGATTTTGGGTAAAGTCTGCAGGCAGTTGCCCATTTTTTATCGCATGAGCCAATGGAATGATGCTTGACCCATCTCCTTGACGATAGATCTCGGTCAATTCTTGTTTTGGAATCTGTTCGATTTCTAAAAGATCATGCAGCACTTGTCCCGGTCCTACTGAAGGCAGTTGGTCTTTGTCGCCAACAAAAATAACTTGCATATTTGTAGGGATCGATTTGAACAATGTATTAGCCAACCACGTATCCACCATCGACATTTCATCAACAATCAACAAACCGCCTTCAAGTTCTTTCGCAGCGACACTAGGCGTCTTCTCACGGCCGTTAAGCCCAAGCAAACGATGAATCGTCCCACTGGGAAGTCCCGTCGTCTCATTCATCCGTTTGGCTGCCCTACCTGTAGGAGCTGCCAACAAGATGGGGAAGATTTCTTCCGTGTATTTTGCGGGATCTAAATCAAGATCATTCAATTCAGCAAATAATTGAACGATCCCATTGATTACTGTCGTTTTCCCTGTTCCAGGTCCGCCAGTCAAAATAAATAATGGGGAATGGATGGCTTCTTTGATGGCTTCTTCTTGGGAAGATCCATAGACGATCCCTAATCGCTTCTCGATTTTTCGCAGTGTTTTTTCAACTGTTTTTTTGGGGTAGTTGATTTCTTTTTTGCGAGCTAATAATCGTTGGATCGAATTGGCGATCCCCCACTCTGAAAAATAGAGACTGTTTTCATACAACTTCGTTTCTTCTTGTTGGATCTTGCCTTCTTCTACCAATCCAATAATCGTATTTGCCAAGTCATCCGGTGGAATTTCGATGGGTCGACTCGTTTCCAACAACCGAAGTGTTTGCTCGAGCAAATCTTGTGCGTGAATATACGTGTTCCCAGTCTGTAAAGATTGGGCAAAAATCTGGTGCAAAACTGCCGCACGATAGCGCTGGGGCGAGGTGGCTTCAATTCCTAATTGATCGGCGATGTTATCTGCCCGTTTGAAGCCAATCCCTTCAATATCTTCGACTAATTGATAAGGATTTTCTTGGATGATCTCTAATGCTTCATTTTTGTATGCTTGGTAAATGGCAAAAGAAAGCTGACTACCAAATCCATAGCGGCTTAACCCAACGATCACTTGATCCATCCCATGATTGAGTCGAACCGTATCAAGAATCATTTTTCGCTTGCTTTCATTCAATCCAGGAATTTGCTCCAACAATACCGGGTCCTCTAACATGCGATCGATCGCCTGATCTCCTAGAAGCCCCACAATTTTTTCAGCCGTCTTCTTACCGATACCAGGAAACTTCTCTCCTGAAAGATAATTGATCAGACCTTGCTCTGATGTAGGTTGTTCTTGCTGATAGCTGTCCACTTTTAATTGGACGCCATATTTAGGATGATTGACTAACTCACCGTAGAATCGGTAACTCTCCTCTTCTTGGATCTCACCAAAGCTCCCAGTGACGACGATCTCAGATTCTTTGTAATCCGCATTATTTTCTGTCACTTTGACTAAAAGTACCTTATAGAAATTGCTAGGATTTTGAAAAAAGATCGCGGCAACATGGCCGACAAAAAATGTTCTTTCTGGATTCACGACGCCGCTCCTTTCACCTATAGTAAGGCATCTAAACTGTCTTGATTTTCTAGAAAACTTGCATCATTCCAACAGGTCATCTCAAAAGGCAATTGTTTATCTGCTCCTGTCTCTAAAATGGTCAAGCTATTATTAACAAGACCACCTTGTTCCCGCAATTGTGCCAATTCTTTTCCGGTCAACCATTGGATAGCTGCCGTCAATGAGGCCCCATGACCGACAAAAAGTAACGGACCATTGTGGGCTTGCACAGCAGTCATCACCACTGTTTCAATGCGCTTCAGGGCATCTTCGATGGGCTCTCCTTGAAATATCGTTGGGTCATAACGGTCAAGATGGTGGCGCAAATCAGCCAGTTCTTGCGGGTATTTTGCCTGCATTTCATCAATGAACTGCCCTTCTAAATCGCCTAGTCCAAGTTCACGTAATCCTTCTGTATAAACAATCTCGACTGGTTGCTTTAATCTTTCCACTATCCCTTGTGCGGTTGTACGGGCACGTAACGAGGTACTTGAATAGATTTTTTCAAAAGGAACATTTGCGATTGCGTCACCCAAAAGCTGGATCTCCTGATAACTTTCAGGCAACAATGGTGAATCGCCCATCATTCCTTGAAATCGTCGTGCTTGATTCCATTCTGTTTTGCCATGACGAGTAAAATATAATTGCATCGAACAAGTCTCTCCTATCGATTGTATCTAATCTAATTTGTCATTATCGTAGTGATGAGTCAATTCTAGCTCTGGAAACCCTTGTTGCCGTAAAGCTTCATAAATAATCAACGCGGCAGTGTTAGATAAATTCAATGATCGGACATGGGCATCATTCATTGGAATTCGTAAACATTTGTCCGCATGTTCGCGCATGAATGTTTCAGGCAATCCAGTTGTTTCCTTCCCAAAAAGGAAAAATTGGTCTTCATGAGTCGTATAATCTACTTCAGAATAGACACGATTGGCAAACTTAGAGATCAGGTACAGTGGACGATCACCTAAAAAGGACATAAATGCCGCTAAATCTTTGTGATAAGTAATATGAACATCATGCCAGTAATCAAGTCCAGCACGCTTCAAATGCTTGTCATCTGTTGAAAAGCCTAATGGCTCAATTAGGTGTAAATGTGTATTGGTGGCCGCGCAAGTCCGAGCGATATTGCCGGTATTGGCAGGAATTTGTGGTTCAAATAAAACAATGTGATTCATCTGGTAAGACTCCTTTCAATTGGTTCGAGCCAATTGTCTCTCAATAGATTCTATAGTACCATATTTTAACGAAAATCGTTTTGCGAACTTCTATCTGATTTACTGAAACTTTGAGCATAAAAAAAAACGTACCAACTCGGTGTCAATCACTGCGAGTCGTTACGTTAGTGAAGCTCTTTTCACTAACTTTTATCAGAACAGGAACCTGATAAAAACCAATGAAAAATGACTTGAGAACAATATATCACTCCCATGACATGATTGCAAGGGTAAATAACAAAAAAGTTCAAAAATTTTTCAAGAAACTTTCGCGACTAACAACTCAATATCGACTGTTATTTCGTGTAACGGGTTTTCCCGAACTTTTGCTATTTGCTCGTTTGACGCACCCCACTCCAATGGCGACATCGCCAACAAGTCCAGTCGCCGGTCTTCTGGGATTGAGAATGGATAACAAATCCGTTCTCGGCTCGCTTGCGGATATTTTGCAAAAAATTTATCAACGACACGTTCATTAGAATAGACTTGTTTTGCAGAATCATCTGGATAAAAAGCTTGCCGCAGCTCTTTAAGGTAGCCTGCTGCTGGCACAACTTTGATCACTTGTCCGCCCGGCTTCAAGATGCGGTCGAATTCCTGATAATTGGAAGGCGAAAATAAATTCAAAATCGTATCAAAACTAGCGGGGGCAAAAGGAAGATTCGTGAGATCTGCGACACACCAAAAGGCAGAAGCAGCATGATTGGTTGCCAAATAGACGCCTTCCTTGGCAATGTCAAATCCTACTGCCGTTTTTTCTTGTCCGGCTAATAATTGGGCAAAAAAGCTGCCTTCCCCACAACCAATATCTAAAATGTTTTCGGATTGTTCAATCTGGTGGGAGATGGCCTCTAAGACTGGACGATACATCCCACTTTGGATCATCCGACTTCGAGGAACAAACATTCCTTGATCATACTCCGTTTTCACAGGATGATCCAAAAAAAATAAAGAACCCTTTTTTGAAAGATCAAAACGATGACGATTCAGACAAATCAGTCCACTCTCATTGGCAAAGACCTGCTGATGACACAATGGACACTCAAATAAGTCGCTATGGGCCTCAAGAAAAAGTCGCCCACGATCGATTTTTTTTAACATATCAAATCCCTCTTCTCTTTCTTACTTTAGCATAGACTTATGGTAAAATGCTAGTATAGAATAACAGCTGAAAAACGGAGGGAAACAGATGTTAAAAGAATTTTGTGCCGAAAATTATACGATGATCCCATTAGCGATCGGCCGAGGAGCAAAACGGATCGAGTTATGCGACAATTTGGCTGTCGGCGGGACCACACCTAGCACGGGTGTGATTGAAGAAGCACTGAGTTACGCTGGTGAAAAAAGTGTACCGATCATGACAATGATTCGACCAAGAGGCGGTGATTTTGTTTATAATGACATCGAGTTAAAAATCATGCACACCGATTTGATCGAAGCCAAGAAATTAGGAACTGATGGTGTGGTCTTTGGCTGTCTGACACCGAACGGCTGGCTCGATGAGGAAGCACTGGAACTTCTGATTGATACAGCTGAAGGATTACAGATCACTTTTCACATGGCATTTGATGCCATTCCGGAATCTCGCCAATTTGAAGCCATTGATTGGCTTGCTGATCACGGCGTCCACCGCATCCTCACACATGGCGGGCCAGCAGGAACAGCTATCGAAGAGAACTTAGAACGGTTAAAAGCATTGATCGACTATGCAGGAGACCGCTTGATTATTTTACCAGGTGCAGGTATTTCATACAAGAATGCCCAGTCAATTGCCGATCAGCTTGGTGTCTCTGAACTCCACGGAACGAAAATCGTTGATTTGACAGATCATTAAGCAAAAAAAGACATTCGCTGATAAACGAATGTCTTTTTTGCGCAAAGCCTACTACCATTTATCATATCGCCTGCAACAAATCGTACTGTGATTGGTACAAGTGATGATAGAGCCCTTTTAAGGCCATCAGCTGGTCGTGATTGCCCGATTCAGCAATTTTTCCTCCAGCGACATAAAAAATACGGTCGGAATTTTTGATCGTTGACAGGCGATGGGCAATAATGAAGGACGTCCTGCCTTCCAGAAGTTTTAAAAGCCCTTCTTGCAGCAGCTCTTCAGTCTTTGTATCAATACTTGAAGTTGCTTCGTCTAGAATCAATATCTTTGGATCTGCCAGTAATGCTCGGGCAAAGGAAATTAACTGGCGTTGCCCTGCGGATAACGTACTTCCTCGCTCTTCAACAACTGTGTGGTAACCATCTTTCAACTCCTTGATAAACTCGTGGGCTCGAACGATTTTTGCAGCTTCGATGATTTCTTCTTCGGTTGCTGCCAGATTTCCATAACGAATATTTTCCATGATCGTCCCCGAGAAAATAAAAGTATCCTGCAGCATGACACCCATTTGTGAGCGCAATGATTCCAAGGTCACATCCCGAACGTCATAACCGTCAACTTTGACACTGCCTTCATTCACATCATAAAACCGACTCAACAAGTTGATGATCGTCGTTTTACCTGCGCCGGTAGGACCAACTAACGCAATACTTTCTCCTGCCTGAATCTGGAAGTTAACATCAGACAAGATATTTTTGCCTTCTTCGTAACGGAAAGTCACATGATTGAAAGCCACTTCCCCTTTGATGCTCGGCAATTCTATCGCATCAGCTTTATCTTCAATATCCGGTACTTCATCCATCGTCTCAAAGATCCGTTCAAGGTACGCCGTTGCCGTGATCAGTGAATTATAAAAATTTCCGATATTGATTACTGGATTCCAAAAATTATTGATGTAACTAATAAAAGCAATCAACGTGCCAGTACTGACATCAACACCGATTTGACGAATACCAACAAAGTAAATCAGACAAGTAGTGATCACAGAGATGTTTTGCACCCCTGGCCACATCAAAAATTGGACTCTGACAGCTTTCATCCAAGATGTACGGTAATCATTGCTGACTTCTTCAAAAATTTGGGCATTTTCTTCTTCACGGGCGAAGGATTGAGTGATCTTGATACCAGCGATACTTTCGTGAATATACGCATTTAGATTCGACTGTTTGTTGCTTAAAACTTGATAAGCTTTGCGCTGTTTATTTTTAATCACCATGACCATCACGAACAAGATCGGTAAGAGTGCCAATGAATACAATGTCAGTTTGACGTCGATGACTAACATGAAAATCAGTGTGATCACTACATTGAAAATATCGGAGATCAGATTGATCAGTCCATTGCTTAACAGATCGCTCAGTGTATTGATATAGTTGACCACACGGATCAAAATCTTTCCATGAGGCCGCGTATCAAAATAGGAAAAAGGCAAGCGCTGTAAATGTTCAAAGATATCGTAACGCATGTCTTTCAAGACGTCTTGGCCAATATTCGTAATATGATAAATCCGGTAACGCATGCACAGACCAATGATCAGCAGTGTCACAACAAACGCAGCACCGATCAAAAACAGCTGCATTTTATTCTGGTCAGGAATAGCTGAATCGATCGCAATTTTTGTAAATACCGGAGCAAGCATTCCCGCCAAATTGGCTAAGATGATCGTAAAGAGGACTTTACCGATACTCGCTTTATAAGGGACGACATAGCGGGCCAATCGTTTAAAGTCTTTCCAACTGAACTCCTGTTCCAGTTCTTCATCCACATCAAATTTATTGCGCGCCATTGTCGTCACCTCCAGTCAATCCCAATTGTTTTTGGTATACCTCGAAGTATCTGCCTTTTTTGGCAACTAGTTCTTCGTGGGTTCCCTGCTCGATCACGCGTCCTTTTTCCATCATCAGAATTTGATCTGCTTCACGGACAGAAGAGATCCGATGAGCAATGATGAAAGTCGTTTTTTCTCCAGTTAGTTTGGTTAGCTCTTGTTGGATCTTGGATTCTGTCTCCATGTCAACCGCTGAAGTGGTATCATCAAGAATCAAGATCGATGGATCTTTCGCCAAAGCCCGTGCCAATGAAATACGTTGTTTTTGGCCACCGGATAAGCCTACTCCCCGCTCACCGACGATGGTTTCATAACCTTGAGGCATTCGGGAAATAAAGGTGTCGGCATCCGCTACCACCGCCATTTGCCGGATAAAGTTTTCGTCTGCCAACGGATTTCCAAAAGCGATATTGTCAGAGATCGTGTTAGAAAACAAGAATACATCTTGCATGACCATTGAAATGTTCTCCCGCATTTGGCGGACCGGATATTCTTTCGCATTTTTGCCATCAATCAGCACTTCACCCTCAGTAGGATCATAAAACCGGCCTACAAGATTGACCAATGTTGTTTTACCAGAGCCGGTTTCACCTAAAATCCCTAACGTTTGCCCAGGTCCTATTTTAAAGCTAACATCTTCCAAAACATTTTGATCCGGATCATCGGAAAAATGAAAGGAAACATGTTTAAATTCCACAAAGCCTTTGATTGGTTCCAAGGCTTTCTTTTCATGGACAGGAATTTTTGACTCTTGTGCGAGCATTTGACGAATCTTGATACAGGCGGCAGAAAAACGTTGAACATCATTGATCAGCCAGCCACTCATTCGCATCGGGTTATTCAACATCCATAGGTACCCGTTGAATGCCACTAGATCACCTAATGTCATGTCTCCATTGATCACAAAGATTCCTCCTAAGACCAAAGCAATGACATTCAAACTTCCGGCTAATCCATCCAACCAAGGCAAATAGGTTCGGGATACTTCGGCAGAAGCCATGTTGCGGGTCTTGAAATCTTGGTTGTACGCTTTAAACTTGTCGATCTCATAATTTTCTCTGGCAAATGCTTTGACGACGCGATTACCACCAATATTTTCTTCTACCATCGAATTCAACCGAGAAAAGCTTTCCCTAATCTCAAAGAACAATGGATGAGCTTTTTTTGACATTTGATTCGTTAATAGAAAGATGATTGGCGTCACAGCGACTAAAGCAAGCATCAATTTCCAGTCAATAAAACTCATGACCACTACGGCTGAGAAAAACCACAAAAAACATTCGGCTATATTATAGGTCACCCAAGAAACAAAGTGTCGAATAGCATCGGTATCCCCTGTCATACGCGCCATAATATCCCCAACTCGCGTATGATTAAAGAAGTCAAAATCCAGTTCTTGCAGTTTGTGATACAAATCTTCTCGTAAATGATAGAGCGTGTTTTGTCCAACTCGTTCAAATAATAGTTGATACGCATAGCGGACAATGGTTCGGATCACTGTCGTTGCGATCATAATCAGTAATAATGGAATCAATAAGTGCGTTTGCTGCTGATTGATCACATCATCGATCACCATTCCCCCTAGATATGGATTGACGACGATCAACGCAGCATTAATAAGTAAAAACAGGATTGCTAAAATGATTCGGCCACGATTTTTTTTCGCATATCGCCAGATCCATTGTGTGTTACTCATCTAATTCCCCCTCTCGTTGTTAAGCTTAGCGATTTACTAGGCGATTAAAATGGTTTTTCTTACTCATTTTGATGTAAAATATTACTAAGAAGCCGTCGACCTGAAATTACCAGGTTCTGACACCATTGGAGTGATAAATGAATGAATCTAGTAAATCCCAGAACCTTTAATCCCGAAATTATCTACTTGTTTGATCCTTGGACACAGTCTGAAAGTCATGGAGAAATGCATCACCATGATTTCTTGGAAATCAGTATCGTTTTGGAAGGAGAAAGCAATTATTATTTTGAAGAGGCGCCAGCTACTAAAATCAAGACAGGCAGTATCATGTTGTTTAACCCTGGTGTCAATCATTGTGAGTTTCAGGAGTCAGGGACTTGTTCCCACCAACTGCATATTGGCTTAAAGAATATTTCTTTAGAAGGATTCAAACGCAACTTTTTCCCCAACAAGCAACCGTTACTGGATTTAGGAAAATACCACCACCAAGTTTTAGATAAAGCGTGGCAGCTCGTTCGGGAGAGTAATGAGGAGCAAGATGAATTCCAATTAATGCAAAAAGCATTGATCATCGAGATGCTGGTCTATATATTAAGAGGCTTAAACGACAAACGTCTGAATGTGGTGCCCTATCTCACGAAAAGCCAACGCCGCCACCAACAAATCGTTAACTACACCATCTACTTTTTAGAGAACCACTATAAAGAAGAAATCACTTTAGAAAAGCTCGCACAAGATCAGTTTCTCAGTCCAACCTATCTTTCAAAAGTTTTTAAAGAGGCTACTGGAGTCAGCCCAATCAATTATTTAATCGAGATCCGGCTAAAACGTGCGAGAGATATGCTGACAAACGAGAAACTCACGATCAAAGAAGTCGCTTCTGCTGTTGGTTATCAAGACGCGTATCACTTTAGCAAGTCTTTTAAAAAACTTTTTGGCGTTTCTCCTTCGTCAGTCATTCCCAAGTTGCAAAAATAAATTTACCATCATGGTCCCATCATCGATACGAATAAGACAAAAAAGCGAGGCGTCTCTTATAGAAAAGAGGCGCCTCGCTTTTGATGAATGGATCTACTTTGATTGAAAGGAATACCTAGTTTCTTCAACGAATAAAATAGTTCATAAATAAGCTAGCAATGTTGAAATAAATCAAGACACTAGTCAAATCACTAAGTGTCGTAATGAATGGACCACTGGCAACGGCTGGATCAAAGCCTAATTTATCCATTAACATTGGAATCAGACTTCCTGCGAGATTCGCTACCGTAATGGCACACATCATCGCCATTCCAATAACAAAACCTAAGATCGGGTTTTGTTTCCAGACAGCCACGATCGCAAAAATCGTTAAACCGGTGACAGCACCAGTCACTAACCCTGTGAGGACTTCACCGATCACCGTTCGCATAAAGCTTTTTTCTTTATCATCTGAGATGGCCAAACGGCGGACCGCAACCGCTAAAGATTGCGTACCGGCATTTCCTGCTGTACCAGTGATCAATGAAATAAAAACGGCTAAAATACTTGCTTCACTTACAAGCTCTTCATAATGACTGATCAAGCTTGCTGTTGCCATCCCCAAGAAAAGCAATGTGATCAGCCATGGCAAGCGTCGTGAAGAGGCTTTGAGGGGATTTTCACTGACTTCTTCCACGTTGACCCCGGCTAATCCGGAATAGTCACTGGCAGCTTCATCATCGATTACGTCAATGATGTCATCGACAGTTACGATCCCTAATAAATGGTCATCGTAATCTGTAACTGGCAAAGCTAGAAAGTCATAATCCCGAAATGTCTGAGCTACATCTTCCTGATCATCCCCCACATGCACGGACATGACCCGTTCATTCAAAATATCTGCAATCATCGTATCATCATCATTGATGATCAAATCCCGCAAAGAGATTACTCCGACCAGTTTGTTGTCCGTATCGACGACATAAATATAGTAAATCGTTTCGGCGACATCTGCTGCATTTTTTAGGACATACATTGCGGATCGTACCGTTTGATTGGCCACGATCGAAACAAACTCTGTCGTCATCAATGAACCAGCTGTCTCATCTTCATAATGCAGGAGCTCTTTGATTTCACTAGCATCTTCTGCCGGCATCAAACTCAAATATTTTGCTACTTGCTTCTTATCTAACGTATTCAGAAGATCGACGGCATTGTCGGTATACATCTCTGCTAGCATGTCAGCCGCATAGCCGGGACGCATTTCCGAAAGATACTCTGTCATATGTTCATCATCTTCTTCGATCACGTCAAACATATCCGCCAACTCTTTGGGTGAAAGGTACGTATAAACGATTTGGCGCTGCGACTCATCGAGAGATTGGTAGAATTGTCCCTGCTCATAAATATGCAGATCCAAAAACACTTCACGAAATTTCTGGATATCTGTTTCATTCAACGCCTGAGTCAGCTGCTCAAAGCGCTCATTAAGTTCTTGATTTTCATCCAATCTCTTCACCTCTTTTATTCACTCATTGCTTGTTTGATTGATGCCATATCTGCCGGCAAGTCTGCTTTAAAATACAGCGATTTGCCGCTGAAAGGATGGGTAAAAGCCAATTCGCAACAATGAAGGGCCTGACGATCAATGCCAAGATCCATCGCACCGCCATAAAGTTCATCTCCCAGTAATGGACAATGGATGGCAGCAAAATGAACGCGAATCTGATGGGTACGACCGGTATGAAGAAGAATCGTAACCACAGCAACTTGCTGATCCTTTTTCGTCAACCAATATTCCGTACGTGCGGATTTCCCTTCCAAACTTGTTTTTCGTTTTAATAATGAACTGAGATCTCGTGCAATCGGATAAGTGATTTCTCCGTGAGAAGCCAATTCTTGAATCTGTCCCGCAACGATTGCTTGATATTTTTTTATCAATTGCTTTTGCCGCAGCTGAACATCTAACTTCGCATGGGCAAAGCCATGCTTGGCAAACAACATCAATCCAGATGTATCCCGATCTAAGCGAGTGACCACATGAATGACCTGATCCTGATAACCTTGCTGTTTATAATAAGCTTTGACACGATTAGCCATCGTCCCATTAGGATGATATTGAGCCGGGATCGAGGCAATGCCTGCTGGTTTGTTTACAATCAAAAGATGCTGGTCTTCATAAACGATCTCGATTGGCGTCTCATCTAATAAGACCGTTTCATGTTCACCTTCGTCTGGGATCACAATGGTTACCGTATCATTTTGCACCAAAGAATACAAGACATTTTGTCTTTGGTCATTAACAAAAATCTTGCCTCCTTGAAACTTGATTTTTGCCAACAATCCTTTAGAAATCCCTTGCTCTTTCAAAAAGTATTTTAACTGTTGCGGCTCTTGCCGCTCATAATGATAAGTAAATTCCATAACTGTTAAATTTCTCCAATAAACGCATCTTTGACACGGTTCCAAAAGTGCATATGCCGATAGGAGGCAAAGTGGATCCGTTCGTCTGCAATACGATAATAAATCGCATCGATTTCTTCCTGTTCAATCGTAAATTGATCAATGGTCACTAGATAGTCCGTACTAGCTTGTAGTTTGACTTTGACCCACTCATGATCTCCGACAATGATCGGTGACCCTAACGTTCGGAAAACACGATTGTTTAAAGAAGCGATTTCTGCTAGTTGAAAAGCATTGATACTTGGATGCAATACTGCCCCTCCCACGCTTTTGTTGTAAGCTGTTGAGCCTGTAGGTGTCGAAATCGATAAGCCATCTCCACGAAATTTCTCAAAAAGATCTTCTTTGATTGAAATATCAGCTACCATTGTCCGATTTCCCCGCTTGATCGTTGATTCATTCAATGCAAGAAAATGTTTGTCTGATTTCCCATTGGTATAAGTGATGCGGACATCAAGCAAAGGATAGCTCACACTCTTTTGACGATCATTGCACAACGTATCGACCAATTCTTCCAATTCATAGTCTCGCCAGTCGGTATAAAACCCAAGGTGTCCTGTATGGACCCCCAAAAAACGAACCTCTGCTAAGCGATGACTGAACAAGTGAAACGCAGACAACAGTGTCCCGTCTCCGCCCACTGAAATAACCAATTCTGGGTTCTCTTGGTCAATCGTATTGTCAGACTGGGCCAACAATTCTGTTAATCGCTTTGTGACAAGCATCGACTTTTCTTCTTGATTGTTGATAATTGCTACTTTGATCCCTGTCATGCTTCATCCCCCTGCCGCTGTTCCTTATGATTGCCTTTCCCATGTGAAAACAGCCGTTGCGCTTCTTGGATTTCTTCGCGAATATTCGACATCTCCTCATCTAATTGGTAGGCAGCTTCTGCAGACCGACGCAGGCGCTCGCTGATTTCATCTGGAAATTCTCCTTGATATTTATAATTCAGTGAATGCTCGATCGTTGCCCAGAAGTTCATCGCTAATGTACGAATCTGGATCTCTGCTAAAATGATCTTTTCACCATCGATCAATTGGACAGGATACTCGATCACTAAATGATAGGAACGATAGCCGCTCGCTTTTTTATTTGTAATATAATCTCTTTCAATAATTACCTTCATATCATGTCGGGTGCGCAAAAGATCAACTACTTGATGGATGTCTTCAACAAACTGACACATGATCCTCAAGCCGGCAATATCTGACATTTCTTCTTCTAAACGATCCAAAGGGATTCCCCGCAATTTGCTTTTAGTTAAAATACTATCGACTGGTTTTACACGACCCGTGACAAATTCGATCGGCACGTGTTTATTTTGTTCTCGATATTGTTTGCGGATTCCCCGCAACTTTACTTTTAGTTCTGAGACGGCTTGTTCATATGGTGCCAAAAAATCTTCCCAATCTCGAATCATTTCTATCCCTCGATTCTTTTCATAACATACGGTTCTATTTTACCACAATCTTAAAGGAAAACAGAATGTTCAATCGGTGCCACCTGCAAGAAAAATAACAGAGCTCTTTTTTGCTTCAACTCTCCCAAGGGTTTTCATTTGACTTATTGCCCATCGTTATGTAAACTTGATGGACTGTAAGGAAAGAGGAAAACAATGACACATCAAGTAGAAATCGAATTTAAAACATTGTTGACTCGTGAAGAATATCAGAGAGTCATTGCCTTCTATCAGCTTGATCGCTCCGCCTTTCATACCCAAACAAATCTTTATTTTGATACATTGGATCATCAATTAAAACAAAAAAAGTTTGGTTTGCGGATTCGGACGACGGAAGATAAAGCAGAATTAACGCTTAAATCACCTCTTAAAGAAGGGTTATTGGAAACGACCGATATCCTTTCGTTAGATGAAGCAGCTGATTTGCGTGAGAATCAAAGAATCTTATTTACCGGTGCGGTTGCCGATCGCTTGATCCAAGAGCAAATTGATCCGGCAGCTGTGAAACCTTTTGCTGAGTTGACGACTCGTCGAGCAGAATTCAGCGTAACAGAAGGTTTACTTGCTTTAGATGAAAGCTGGTATGGCCAATCCCATGACTATGAGCTCGAACTGGAAGTCTCAGAGGCTTCTTCAGGAAAACGAGCATTTTTGTCTTTGCTTGATCGCCTGCATATCAGTTATCGTCCAGCAAAAAATAAAATTATTCGTGCCTTAGAAGAGAAGTTGTCAAAAAAAGAGTATGAATAGTTCTCATTAGGCATTTCTCATTTATAATAATTTCTGTTATATTTAATATATACAAAAGAAAAAGAATCTTAATTGGGGAGAGATTCAGATGATCGAGATTTATTTGTTTGTGAATCCGATAGGTCCAATTTGTTATCAATCCGAGTTGACCTTGTTGGACGCACTGAGTGATCAAAGAAAAAAAATACAATTGCATATATTACCAATCATGAATTTACACACTGTGGGGATTTCAATGGATTACCTTTCAATGGATCGATCCGATCTAGGATTGCGTAATCAACAAACCAGTCAAATCTATGAGGCTTCATTGGACTACAAAGCAGCTCAGCTTCAAGGTCGAAAAATCGCCCGCGACTTTTTACTTAAACTTCAATGTCAAGTAGGCGTAAATAAAGAACCTTATTCCTTCGAATTAGTCAAACAGATTTTCGCTGAAACAAACGGCGATCTTGACATGTTTTTAGAAGATCGCAAGTCTGATTTGATCAAGCAGAATTTCGCATCCGACCAAAGTGTTGCTCGCGAAATGGGCATTACGATGTCTCCTTCGGCTGTAGTGTATAATTTCGGTTGTGAACGAGATTATGGTGTCTTATTAGAAGGAATGGAAGCTCTTAGAAATATTCCACACCTTTGCCGAACAGATCAGGAAAACTATCGTTTATTCTATCAAAAGAAAGATATCAGGGATGCTGATGTTCCTCGTATCGACTCGTTGAATCGACGACTTGTCTTGCTTTAAACAATCAATAAAACATCCAAACGCTGATCGAGTCACCCTCGTTTTGGTGGTCTCCTATTAACAAGAGACCGTCAAAGGGTGGATCCATCGTTTGGATGTTTTTTCTATTCAGTCCTATCAGAATTTTTCTTTGAAGGATCTTTTTTAGAAAGCTCATTTTTATCTGTAGGGTCTTGATCCGGCAATTCGGTCTGCTCTAATTCGGTCTGCTTCTCTTTGTGGGCAGATACAGCTTCTTTCGTGACAACTTCCCGTTTTTTCTTGCTATTATCCAAGCGACGGGCAAAAATTTCTTCCTTGTCCATTCCAAAGGCCCCCTTTCCTCTTTCATTTCTATCGTAACATGGAAATACTTTTGCTTCTTGCAATTTGCTTACTCATAAAAAAAGATTTTCTCACTTTAAAGTTTAAATTGAGGTTTCTGTTGACAAGCAAATCCTTCCTATACTTACTTTTTTTCTAGGCGTCACCGTCAAAATAAGGCAATCAGCCTGTTGCTTAAAAAAGCCACTGACGATCGATCAACGATCCTTCAGTGGCTAAGACAGTCTTGCTTATGCTTCTAATTCCTTGACTAATGCTTCCAATTCATCCAACCGTTGTTCAAAGACTTTCATCGCGTCTTTGATATAATCTGCTTTAGTCATATCAACTCCAGCTTTTTTCATCACTTCAATTGGATAATCGCTGTTGCCTGCTTTTAGATAGGTCAAATATTTCGTTAAGGCATCAGGCTCTCCTGTTAAAATTTTCTTAGCTAGTGCAGAAGCTGCCGAAAAGCCTGTTGCGTATTGATAGACATAGTAATTGTAGTAAAAATGCGGGATACGTGACCACTCTAGACTGATCTCAGGATCTTTTTCTACAGAAGGACCGTAGTATTTAGCATTCAGCTCACCATAGCTGTCACTCAAAAATTCACTAGTCAATGGCGTTCCTTTGGCATCTTCTACGTGCATAAAGTGTTCAAACTCAGCAAATTGTGTCTGACGGAAAATCGTTCCTTTAAATCCATCCAGAAAATGATTCAAGACATAGGCTTTTACGCGAGGATCAGTTTCGGTTTGCAACATGTATTCTGTCAAGATGTTCTCGTTAGTTGTTGAAGCAATTTCCGCCAAGAAAATGGAATAATCGCCATAAACATAAGGTTGATTGTTGCGAGTAAAATAACTGTGGACACTGTGACCCATCTCATGCACCAATGTGAACAATTGATCCAAACGATCATTCCAGTTCATCAAAATATAGGGTAATGTGTCGTACGCGCCAGATGAATAGGCGCCACTGCGTTTGCCTTTATTTTCGACAACATCGATCCAGCGATTTTCAAACGCTTCGTTTACCACGGCTAAATATTCTTCACCTAGAGGTTTTAAAGCATCTTTGGCTTTTGCGACAGCTTCTTCATAGCTATAGCGAATCGGAGCTTCCCCTAGAATTGGTGTATAGACATCATACATATGCAAAGTATCAACAGCCAATAAGCGTTTTCTTAACTCCATGTAACGATGCAGCAGCGGCAAATGTTCATTCACGACAGCTACCAAGGTGTCATAGACACTTTCCGGGATGTGGTTGGCACTTAATGCAGCTTGTCGAGCAGACTCATAGTGGCGTGCTTTAGCTTTAAAGTTATGGGCTTTGATATTGGTACTTAATGTTTGGGCAAATGTATTACGGAACTGCTCATAGACACCATACAACCCTTTAAAGGCAGCTTCCCGTACGGAACGGTCGGTATTTTCCATCAATTGACCATAAACACCATGAGATAATTGAACTTTCTCTCCATTCTCGTCTTCAACGATCGGAAATTCTAAATCGGCATTGTTTAATACGGAAAAAATATTTCCAGAAGCGCCGAATATTTCTCCTGCACCTGCTAGTAAAGCTTCTTGTTCAGCCGGCAAAACATGGGGACGGTTATTGACAGTTTTTTCAATAAGATGGCGGTAAATGGCCAATTCCGGCTCTTGGTCGAAATAACCCCAAATAGTTGCATCATCCATTGAAAGTAATTCAGGATCAAACCAGGCAATCGCTTCACTTACTTGAGCAACAAGGTTGCTGGCTTTTGCATAAAGCCCTTGATAGGTTGTGTTGGCTGTATCTTGATCATTTTTCAGATGACTGTATACATAGAGTTTTTCCAGTTTACGGGAGATCGCTAACACATATTCTAATGCTTCCTTGAAAGCTGCTGGTCCTTGTGATAATGTCCCTTTGAAATCGTCAGCCTGCTTCAACTCAGCCACGATCTCTTGGAACGCTTCTTCAAATGCCCCATCATCGGCATAGATCTTTGTAAGGTCCCATGTTAATGCTTCCGGTAGATCCGCACGATCTGGTAATTGTTTTGTTTCTGACATATTCTTCACTCCTTTACATACTAAAATAATCTTAACATACTTTTGGCGGGAACCAAGCTAAGAGAATCAAAAAGGTTGAATTTTCTGGAAATCAGAACATTCTTGATAAATACGTTTCAATAGTTGCCCTTGATCAATCATAGGAAACAACCAGTTCCAATTCATTTTGCGCAACTGATTCAGCCAGTGAGAAAAATTCCGGTTTGCGTTTTGATGAAATAAAAAGCGCAGGACTAAAATTCGATGTTCCAACAAAAAACCATAATCACTGGGATGATAGCACCAATGCGGCAGATTGCCGATATGTCCCCCGAGAGGGTAAAGGAGTGCTTGAAGACTGAGGATCTGTTTTTGCTGTTGCATCAGCTTGTGTAATAACCAGACCCGGTAAGCTTCCGGCTGCCACCTTTGATGGTATGTTCGACAGGACTTTCTAGAATAATTGTTTAGCGATGGGCAGCAGCCGATAGGTTCTCCTTTTCGAAAATAACGTCTACGAAAAGAAACACCCCACTTATAATGCCAATTGATCTCGTATATGAGACCAACGCGTTGCTCTTGCGTATCTATGATCCACAAATAAAACCCCGGTTGCTCCGCAAAACGGCAACAGGCCTTTTGCAAAACGGTCCATCGATGGTGGAGTTGCGGTTGTAGATGTTTGCCTAGAAGCCACCAAGGAGAATAGTTATAGGCAAGATACTTCTCTGTTCGTTGGACAAAGCGGCTCCAAGACAAAGCCGAACACTGTACTTCAATCGCTGTTTTGCCCACAAGAAGATCCGGTCGCTGCTGCAAATCCGGCAAGTAAGCTTCTATTTCGATCGTTTCATCTGTTAGCCATTCGTAGAGGAGCTCCTTTGCTGACAAATGTTCCTCCGTCTCTCCTTCACTAAACACTTCGCAGTTAGCCGCAGCATAATGAGCGAAATGATGGCGTTTCAGGAGGCCTTTCCTTAAGTGCACCGGTTCATGACATCCTGGACAATAAAAGGGTTCTGAATCTTTCTTCGCCTGATCAGCTTTGATCCGCTGCTGCTGGTTGTCATACGCAATAATCATCTTCTCACCTCAAAAAGAAATACGCAAAAAAGCGAGAAAATGATTGTAGCCATTTTCTCGCTTTTACGATTATAAGTGAACATTAGACATTTTTGAAGTAGTAACGGGTCAATTCCAATGCGTCATGCTCCATAATGATTTTTCCATACTCTGCCAAAACCTCTGAAGTGACTTGTGTCCGGTTAGCAAATTCCATTAAATAAGCCAGTGCATTCTCAACTTCGATGTCTGTCGTATCGTTATCCATAAATTGGACTTCTAGATAGTAACGGTCATTCATTTGATAAAGATTCGTGGTCACTGAATCCAAATACACTTCGGACGCTAATTGAACCATTGCTTCAAAGCTGTTCAATTCAAAAATAAAACGATTGCCTAACTCCGGCTGGGACTCTGTCTCTTGTAATTGTGACGCGACATGCTTCTTCAACATATCCGTAATGTCCTCAGTTGAACCATCGCTCATATCATCAAAGTTTTCCATTCCTTCAGGCGGTAGATTTTTGCTGATAAACAATTCTAAGCCATCCCCTTTAGGTAAGACTTGAAAGGTCACCGCTTCACTGCCTTTAAATTCTTCATCAATATCTACTTCTTCTAATATGCTATAAAAAAAGTTTTCAATCTCATTGTGATTTCCAAGAAGGTCAAGAAAAGTGATGCCCCTAGCAGCTAAATCTTCGCTCTTGATCAGTACACGGATCGTATTTTCATTGATATGTTCCATTTCCATATTAGCTACACCTCACTTTTGCTAATCACTATAGGTTCATTTTAACGAAACCTGTTGAAAAGTAAAGAGAAAACGCATATCCTCTTAAGAAAATCCTAAAATGCCAAAAAAAGAGATCAGCTTTTCATTCACTGATCTCATAACTATTTGATTTTTATAAGCCTGCCATCAATTGTGCTTGACGTAGTTCTAGTTGACGAACATCTCTTGGCAAGAAACGACGGATTTCATCTTCATTAAAACCAACTTGGAGTCGTTTTTCATCAATCATGATCGGACGACGCAATAATCCTGGGTTTTCTTGTACAAGTGTCAATAAATCTTTTAGCGGCAGGTCATCTAGATCCATGTTCAATTTTTGAAAAACTTTGGATCTTGTAGAGATAATTTCTTCTGTACCATCTTCTGTCATTTGTAAGATTGCTTTTAATTCAGAAATATTTAAAGGTTCTGAGAAAATATTTCTTTCAACAAAAGGAATCTCATGCTCTTGCAACCACGCACGAGCTTTGCGACAAGATGTGCAACTTGGGGAAGTATATAGTGTCAACAACGTGCATCTCTCCTTTTTTAAATTCCATTCGCAAGTTCTGTTGTCTTGCTTGATTTTAATTATACAGAACTATTTTAAAAAAATCTAGTGTAAATTTTGTATTTTTTAATAAAACTCTCAAGTTATATTAAAAGAGAAACCTCTCAAACAAAAGCTTTCACAAACTTTACATCAATTTAAATGAGAAAAATCAAATTTTTTTTTAATTTCATTTCTTTTGTATAACAGTGTGTCAAAATTGTATCATGAACCATAGATTTATTTAAATCACTCTAGTGATTTAATTCTATCGTTTTTTAATTTTGATAAAATATTCGATAATATCTGACTCCTCTATACAAGTTTCTTTCTATAATACTAGTACTCTCTCATTGGTCTTTACCAATCTTTTTTTACACCTAAAACTCGTTAAAAACTTACAAACAAAGAAAAGAACTTGTTATTAAAAGATTTCAAAAAAGCGGAAATCTGTATTATCACGTATTCTATTCCAAGTCATTAGTTGCTCATTATGAGTGAAAAATCATTTCATCGGCAACGAATATGACAAATGTTACAAACAAAGAAAGCGTTTGATAAGTAAATCCTAACAAATCTCTTTGAAGAAATCAGCGATATCCACTGAATATGTTTATTTGCATATAAACGAAAAAAGCGATCGAAGTCGCTTTTTTCGTCTAATTTTTGAACTGGGCATCATATAATGCTTTGTAATGTCCCCCTGTTGCTAACAGTTGCTCGTGGGTTCCTTCTTCCAAGATCCCTTTATCGCTGACAACAATGATCCTTGTCGCATGTTTGATGGTAGCCAAACGATGGGCAATAATCAATGTGGTCCGTCCATCAGCTAATGAGTTCAATGATTCTTGAATCACTTGTTCTGTTTCTGTATCCAACGCAGAGGTCGCTTCATCTAAGATCAAGATTGGCGGATTTTTTAGAAACATTCGGGCAATCGCTACCCGTTGCTTTTGACCACCAGAAAGTTTGACCCCGCGTTCTCCAATGACTGTTTCCAATCCTTCAGGCATTTGGTCGATTACTTGTTCTAAATGAGCGAGTTTCACGGCTTGAGCAATTTCTTCTTCTGACGCATCCAATTTCCCATAAGCAATGTTTTCTCGAATCGTTCCCGGGAACAAGAAAACATCTTGCTGAACAGTTCCGATCTGGCCCCGTAGTGAGGCAAGCGTCATGTCTTGGATATTGATTCCGTCAATCGTGATCTGACCCTCAGTTACTTCATAAAACCGCGGCAGTAAATTGCAAAGCGTTGTTTTTCCAGAACCGCTTTGTCCCACAAAAGCGACAGTCTCGCCGGATTGAATCGTTAGATCAATATGGTTCAATACCTTCGTCGCATCTGCATAAGCAAAGGAAACATCTTGATAAACGATATCGCCTTTTAGTGCGTGTACATCGATGGCATTTGGCTTATCTTGAATCGCCGGTCTCTTGTCCAGCTCTTCTGTCAGGCGTTTGAAGCCAGCAAATCCTTTCGGATAGCTTTCAATCATGGTATTGACCTTTTCGATTGGCCGAACAAAGACATTGGATAACAAGATAAATCCAACAAACTGTCCATTCGTCAATTCCCCTTTGATCACGTAATAGGCCCCAAAAATCAAGGCAAACAAATTGATCAGTCGAATCAGAAAGTAATTATAGGCAGAACTGATTGCCATCACTTTATAAAAGACGATTTTTGAACGACGATAAAGGCCGCTCAGACCGTCAAATCGTTGATGTTCAAACGTCTCATTGGCAAAAGACTGAGTCACGCGAATGCCGCTGACTGCTGCTTCTACCCCAGCATTGAATTCACCTAGATTGTCATAGATCTCTGTATTGACTTTCGTCATTTTCTTATTGAAGAAAACCAGTGCAATCGTAATCAATGGAATCAGTGCAAAAGTAGCAAGTGCAAGTTGAACATGCATATTGAGCATCAGCAAGAATGAACCGATCAATGTCATGATCGTAATAAAGACGTCCTCGGGACCATGGTGAGCAACTTCTGATATTTCAAACAAGTCAGTCGTTAGCCGACTGATCAAACGTCCAGTTTTTTGATTGTCATAATATTCAAAAGACTGTGTCTGTAAGTGTCGGAATAATTCTTGACGCATATCTGTCTCGATATTGACACCCAATTTATGGCCATAAAAGACCACGATATATTGCAAGATCGTATTGACCAGATAAAATAAAAATAGCCCCAAACAAGCGAGCAAAATCAGCCGAAAATTGTTCTGCGGCATAATCTTGTCGATCACTTGATTCACGGCAACTGGAAAAACCAATTCAAGCAGCCCTGCAAAGACAGCACAAGTAAAATCTAAGACAAACAATGACCGGTATGGCCGATAATAGCTAAAAAACCTTTTTAACACACTTCCTCCTCCTTTTCATTAATCTACATTATAAGCAAGTCTTTCTGGAAAAGCAAAATGAGAAATCGATTGAAAAGGGTAAAATTCACTCAAATTTGAAAAAGCGATGAGACCAAGGATTTCTAAAATTAGTAAATAAAACCTTTATTTATCAAGCTTTAAGCCCTTTTTTTCTCTCAAGATATCCGCTATTATATGTTCGAAAACAAAATGAAAATTTTCACTACATTTGAAAGGCGTGTCTCTTTTGCTTAATGCGGTAATCTTTGATGTCGATGATACTTTATACGATCAACAACAACCATTTCGAAATGCGGTTACAACCATCATACCTGAAGTAGCAACAACAGATCTCCATCCTCTTTATATTCGTTTTCGCGTACATAGCGATGACCATTTTGGAAAAGTCATCTCAAAAGAATGGACATTAGAAGAATTTCGTACCTTTAGACTATGTCAGTCGCTGATTGATTTAGGCTACTCTCCTTTATCAAATGATGCTAGCCGATTGTTTCAAGCGACTTACGAGACAGAGCTAGACAACATCCAACTTCATCCAGCCGTAGAAGAAACTCTCAATACCTTGGCTTCATTACCTATCAAGCTTGGAATCATTACCAATGGCCCAACAGATCACCAACAAAAGAAAATCGATCAATTGGAATTGACTCGCTGGATCCATCCAGAATACATGCTGATTTCTCAAGCAACAGGGTACCAAAAACCGGATATTGAACTTTTTCAGCTTGCTGAAGAACGATTTGATTTAGATCCCTCACGGACATTATACGTGGGAGATAACTTTGACAATGATGTCTTTGGCTGTAAACAAGCGGGATGGCAAGCCCTTTGGCTGAATCATCGCCGACGCCAAGCTCCCGAAATCAAAAATTGTCACCCTGACTGTACGTTAACTGCTTTTGAAGAGCTGACAGAGGGTATCTTATCCTTTACAGATGCAGTTGTGATGGCTCGCTAAAAACTAAGAGACAGCTATAGATGCAAATCTTCGCATCCTAGCTGTCTCTTGCTTTTGTATCAAGGGTTTTGTTTTCGCTGAATCTATTCTTCACCAATGCTTAAAATCAAGCGAATATCTTCTTCCGTCATTTGGTTCAGCTGGGCTTCATTCCCTTGGATGACTTTTTGGAATAGTTCCCGCTTTTCTTGTTGCAAAGCATCCATTCGTTCTTCAATGGTTCCTTCAGCGATCATTCGCCAAACTTCCACAACCTTTTTCTGACCGATTCGATGTGCCCGGCCAGCGGCTTGTTCTTCCACTGCAGGATTCCACCATAAGTCATATAAAATGACCGTATCCGCCCCTGTCAGATTCAATCCAGTTCCGCCGGCTTTTAATGAGATCAAAAAGACATCTTTTTCTCCACTATTGAAAGCATCGACCATACTCAAACGGTCTTGAGGAGGAGTGCTTCCTCGTAAATAGAAGGTTTCAATTCCTTCTTGAGCAAGTTCTTCTTCAATGATCGAAAGCATGCTTGTAAACTGTGAGAATAAGAGCACACGGCGGCCGTTTTCTTTTGCTGCTTGAATCAGGTCCTTGACCTGTTCTAGCTTGCCTGATGTGCCTTCGTAATCTTCCACAAACAATCGCGGATCGCAGCAGATTTGACGCAAACGAGTAAGGCCAGCCAAGATGCTGATACGATTTTTGCGAAATGCTGCTGTATCCATTTGTGCGATTTCTTTCCGCATTTGGCGCAAATACGCAAGGTAGATTTTTTTCTGCTCTTCTGTCAGTACACTATAATAATTCGTTTCTAACTTCTCTGGCAGATCTTGAAGAACGGATTTTTTATCGCGTCGCAATATGAATGGCTTGATCATTTTTGCGATCTCTTGTGTCTTCAATTCTTTGTAGCGTTGTTTATTTGGGAAAAATCCCGGCATGATCATCTCAAATAAGGACCACAACTCTTCAAGATTATTCTCGATGGGTGTCCCACTCAATGCAAATCGATGGGGAACATTTAAAGAACGCAATGCTTGTGCTGTTTTGGTTCCGCTGTTTTTGACCATTTGCGCCTCATCCAAGATCAAATACGCTAAACCTAATTCTTGGTACTGGTCGATGTCCTGCCGTAAGCTGGCATAAGATGTGATGCGGACATCTGCCGGCAGCTGTAATTGGCTGCCGCGTTCCTCCCGAGAACCACTGATCACCACCGACTGGATCGTTGGTGCAAAGCGTTTGATTTCTTGCTGCCAATTATACGTCAAACTCGCAGGTGCAACGATCAGAGCATTCAACTGTTGCTTCTCTTGCTTTTCAGACAACAAGTAGCTGATGGTTTGAACTGTCTTCCCTAATCCCATTTCGTCTGCAAGTATGCCGCCAAATTGATACTGACTCAGCATCTTCAGCCAACGAAATCCGACTTCCTGATAGTGTCTTAATTGCGCTTGGAGCTGATGAGGCAATGGTGCAGAAAATTTTTCTGGATGAATCAAATCTGTCGTCATTTGTTTGAATCCTTGACTAAAAGTTGCTTGGTCAGCTAGTTCTTCTTGCAAATACAATCCTTGATTCAACGGAACTTGTAACGTACCTGACTGAGATACAAAGGCTGTCCGTAATTTTTTCAGCGCGGCGCTTGCTTCTTGAAAGGCTTCTGTTTCCAGTGAAAGAACTTGCCCATTTTCTGTCGTGTAAAAACGATCAGCCTGCAACAAACTCCGCAAGACAGCATCGATCTCCGATTCAGCGATCCCGCTGACATCAAAGTGAATATCCAGCCAGGAACCATTTTCTTCAATTTCGATCGTTGGACGGTGCTGCTGTGCATCTAAGTAAAGTTCCCGCAATTTTTTGCCGATACGTACTTCTCCTAGTTGGCGCAGTAAAGGAATTTCACGAGTGAAAAAGGCAAACAATTCTTCCCCTTCCGGTAGCGCTTTGAACCAATTTTTGGTACTTTTTTGATACTTCATTCTTTCAACTACTTGTTCGATCCGCTTTTCCTGAGGGTAATCCCTTAAAATCTCTGGATGGGCCTCAGGAATCACTTGATGCTTTTCGTCAGTCGAAAAAGTCACTTCGCCATAATTGAAATCAATTTGCAAATCGATCTGACCTTTGATTTTACGCAGTGAAAAAACAACGGCTAACGGACTCTCTTGGATCTCCGCTCCGACCTCTTTTGTGATCTCTACCGTGCCGATCTTGCGTAAATGAGGCAAAACTTGCATAAACAAGTTGGACAGTTCCGCTTTTGGATAAATGATCGTTGGTTCTTCAAAGCGTTTGAATAATTGCTGCATCGTCAAATAGACTTCTTTTTGGTCCATCGTCAATTCAACGATCGTATCGCCTTGAAGGCCCCAATTGTAATAGCTCAGCAAGTGATCAAAATCCCTCGTCAAAGATAACGGAAATTGACCGTGTTCTTTTTGAACACGAAAATGCAGCGGCTTGCCTTCAGAAAAAGTCACTTGACGAAGTTTAGCGTTGCCAATCGTTAACTGCATATAAGCAGCGTTCATTTTCTCTAATAGTTCTTTCCCGTATTCAACTGGCAATAGCAAATACTTTTTGTCTAGTTTGCCTTTCACTTGGATGCCAGCTTGTCCAATCAGCTGCTGTGTCTGAGCAATGCCTAGTAAGCGGATCAGAATATCATTGTTGGTTTGGTCAAATGCTTCACTCGTTAAAAGAAACTCTGTTTGTTTGTTCGCCAGATAGCTCTTTTTTTCTTGATAGACTTGCAAAAATTTATAGATATTTTTGACGACATATGTCTTTGAAGTTCCCCGTTGACCGACTTTTAGTGAAATCCCTAGAACATCCATCTCCTGGTGGTAAGGGTTCGTGGTCAGATTTTCGACACGATATTCAATTTGCAAAGGAGTGATCGTCCGCTGTCCAGACTGCAATCGATTGAATCCCTGAGAAAACATCTCCGAAGCCGAAAATGCGGCTTTTGCTGGCTTTTTTTCTTCTGTGATTTGTCTTGTTTTACCTTGCTTTCGTAAATAAAGTTCAACAGCTATAGTGTGTTTACAATAGTGATGTTCTTCCCAATAGGGGCATTGGCAATAATCGATCTCTTTAGCCGTCGCATCAAGATCGACTAAATATAGCTCACTTCCCAAGACTTCCGCATGCCATACCTTTCTCTCTGGATCTGGAATAACCGATAGGACGCGACCTTCATTTAGATAGGTCCGACCTCTTTCAATGACTTTTTCTGGAATACTCCATTTCATATGCTTCTGATTCCTCCTTTCTCTAAAGTTTTGTACGAATTTTGCTTTGTCCGCTGCCATCTGTTTGAACAACGACTTGCTGCAAGATTCGCTCTCTTAATTCTCTTACATGACTAATGATCCCAATCATCCGCCCTTCATTTTCAATCATTTCTAATGCTTCCATCGCCATTTCCAACGATTCTTCATCTAATGAGCCAAATCCTTCGTCAATAAACAACGCCTCGATCTCGATGCCTCCCGAACGATTTTGGATCACATCAGCTAATGAGATAGCCAATGCCAGTGCGGCAATAAAACTTTCACCACCCGATAAGGTATGTGCTCGCCGCAGACTGCCAGCATTATCATCATAGATATCGATCTCCAACCCTGTCGAGCTTCGATAGCTCCCCACTTTGTCTGCCAACTCGAATTGATAACGTCCTCTTGTCAACCGAGCTAGGCGAACATTCGCCACTTCTAAGATCTCTGTTAAAAATCGTTGCAGAACATAGCGTTCCAAACTGGTCTTCTTTTCATTTTCTCCATTGATGACTTCTGATAGTTGCTGTAAATGGCTGATTTTTTCTAATTGCTTGGTGTTTTGTTGATAGATTATCTGCAATTCTTCAAGTAATCGCTGATTTTGCTTGATTTGTTCTTTTCCTCGGATTACTTGTTCTTGTAATTGTTCTACCGCTGTTTCAGACTGGTCTACTTGTTCTTGCAAGACTTCCAAGTCAGGCACAGCTTTGTTTTGCAAAAATTGTGCCAGTTCAAGCTGTCGCTGTTGAACAAAACGTTGTTGTTGTTCATAGGTTTTTATCGTACTGCGTAGCTCCTGGCGTTCCTCAAGATCATTGAGCAGACTGCGCATCTGTTGTTCGGTACATGCCGCAGGCAAGACTTCTTCCAAGCGTTCTTGGGCTAGCTGAGCAGCTTGTTGCTTGTCGGCTAGAAACTGTTGCAGATTTCGTTGCTGCTCTGTCAGGATCGTATACTGTTCCTTCAAACGTTGCTCTTCCAACTGATCCGCTTCAATCAGAGCTGCTAAACGAGACGATTGTGCTGCTAGTTGCTCCTGTTCCTCGTTCAACTGCTCCAGAGATACTCCCTCCGTTTGCTCTTTTAGTGAGGACAGTTTTCCTTCTTCCAAACGTAAAGCGTCACTAGCAGTCTTGAGACTTGCTTCAAGTGCTGTCAATTCTTCTGTAAGATGTTGGCTGTTTGCTTGGACCTCTGTCAATTTCTGTCTGTCTAGAGCAAATTGCTCTTTCAACTGCTGATTGATTTGTTGGCATTTGAAATAGGTAGTGGCAATTTCCTTTTCAGTCAATCCTTCTACCAGCAATGGGTCAGCTGGTTCCTTGCCAGCTCCTTCTTTCAGGACTGTTTGACCTAGCATATTTTCCATCAACGGCTGGAGGATTTCTCGCAGTGTCTGATACGTTGTCTGTTGTTTTTCCTTCAACGCGCTCATTTTTTGTTTAATTGTTTGAAACTGGTCATTGACTTGTTCTAGCAGCAGCAAGTTCGTCGAACGGTCTTCACCAACTTGTTGCAGCTGATTCTCCAAAGATTCAAGTTGCTGCTCGCTATCAATGATTTCTTCATTACTATACTCTGTATGTTTTTGAGCAGCGGGGTGTTCAAAAGAGCCACAGACCGGACAAGGTTCCCCCTCCACCAATAAGAGACTCAAACGAGCAATCTGCATCTTGGCATTTCGACTTTTTTCTTGCACCAATTCTTCAGTTAACTCATCATATTTACTTACTAACTGCTGCTGCTCCTCTTGCAATTTTCGCTGCTGGTCTGTTAGTTGCTGTTGGGTATCAGTCAGCTGCTGCTCCTCTTTTTTCAACATCTGCCATTGGTACAATAGATTTTCTCCACGAACCAGTTGGACTTCCTGTACTTGGTAGATCGAATGCTTTTGGATTTCTTCTTTTAATCCTTGCTCCTGGTTCATAGCAAGATTTTGCTGTTCTTTCAGATGCTGCGCTTGTTTTTCCTGTTGAGTCACCGTTTCCTGCAAAGAAGCGACCTGTTTTTCTTGTTGCTGAACTTGCTCGGCTAATGGTTTTAACTGTGCCAGTATTTGTAAACGTTGCTTAGCTGCCGTATGTTCGTCCTTTCGATCTACCTGAACTTCTCGGCTTTTGTCCCATATCTCTTGAGACTCTTGCCATTGTTCTAATGATTGCTGATTGAATGTAAGTTGTTGAATAGCCTGTGCTACTTCAGCTGTCCGCTCATCTTTTTGGCGTAAGATTTCTTGATGCTCACTCGCCCAGTCTAGCTGCTGCAGCCGCAGTTTATCGTCTAAAATTTGACTTTCTTTCGCAGCTAGATTCGCTGCCTGTTGGCTGAGTTCCTGTTGCTCGGCAAGTGCTTTATGGATTTCTTTTGCCAAATAAAAAGCTTCCTGTGCGGTCTTTTTCTCTTGCTCCGCTTGGGATTTTTTTGCTTCAATTGTTTGCTGATGACTTCGTTGTTTCTCAAGATCTGTCTGCCAGTACGCTAATGTCTCAACCAACGAAACCGGAGTTGCCGGTTCGGTCCACTCAAAGCGTGTGACCAAATGATCCGCTGCCGTTTGTTGTTTTTCAATTTGTTTGGTTTGCTTTTTGACCTGTTCTTTCAGCCATTCATTGAAGCGCTGATACATTTCCGTTCCAAAAATATTCCGCAAAACTTTTTCTTTCTCATTACTGCTGGCAATCAAAAAATTGCGAAATTCTCCTTGAGGCAGCAAAATGATTTGGAAGAATTGTTTGGCATCCAATTGCAGCAGATCTTTGATGAAGATATCTACTTCATTTTTTTTGCTGATTTGTTTGCGCTCTTTTCCTTGCTGATCATAGATCGTCAACCGTACCTTAGCTGCTTGATTCGTGACTCCATCGCCGCGTTTTTTGGCTAAGACTTGTTCGGGACGTCGTTCGATCTCATAGTGCAAATGTTGATGGTCAAAGGAAAAACGGACACTCGTCTCTTCTGTGGGGGAAGCGAATGTCGAACGCATTTCTTTACCGGACCGCAAATTTCCGGAAGTTTCTCCAAATAATGCAAATGTCATTCCATCAAAGATCGTCGTCTTGCCAGCCCCGGTTTTCCCGCTGACTAGAAACAAACCACCTTCTTGAAAGTCGCCAAAATCCAGTTCCTCATGAATGTAGGGACCAAAGTTTTTCATGATTAATTTTCTTGGCTGCATGACTGCTCTCGCTCCTTCTCTCCACCCGCTGTCAAACCTGTGAGCCATTTTTGCTGCTGCTCATTTAACGGTTCTCCAGTCATTTCTTTATAAAAATGGGCGATCACCCGTTGCGGATCCTCCTCATCGGCTAATGTCAAATTTTTCTTGCTGACGGTTCGCCCACTTTGCCGCTCCACAGATAAAATTCGAGGATAGACCCGCCGTAATTGATTCATCATATTAGGAATTACGGCTCGATCCGTTAACGTGAAGTGTAAGAAGGCCTCTCGATCCACTTGCCGATAAAAGGCAGGATCAAGCAATGTTTCAAAAGAAGCAGTGTATTGCTGAAGATCTCTTTTCGGCCGCAACGGATAAAAATGCCGCTGGTCCTTTTGAGTATCTACGATATAAACACCTTTCTCATTGGTTATTTCAGACAATGAAAATTTCAACGGAGACCCGCTATAACGGATTCGTTCATGATTTAGCGCAGTATTTGCATGCAGATGTCCTAAGGCGACATAGTCAAACCCTTCAAAAGCCGTTGTCGGTACACTATCCAATCCGCCTACTTGAATTTTGGTTTCCGAATCCGTCTGGCTTGAACCAGCTACAAAAAAGTGAGTCACCAGGACTTGTTTTTTCGTAGAATCAAAATACTGCTTCATCTCTTGAAGGACCCGAGTCACCCCTTCTGCGATCGTTGTGATTTTTTCATCAAAAAACAAACGCGCTTCGATCGGTTCAAAATAAGGTAACAAGAAAAACTGGGTGTCAGAAAATTCAATCGGCTCAATACTTTCTTCAATGGAGGTCGTTAGGTAAAATTGCGTATTTTTGAACCATGGACTGCCAGTTTCAAGTCGTGTCGGACTATCATGATTACCAGAAATCGCTAGTAAAGGAAACTTTTTTTCTAAATTGATTTTCGCTATTTTCTCATTTAAACATTTCACTGCGTCAACGGCTGGCACCGTGCGATCATAAAGATCCCCAGCAATGATAATTGCATCTACTGATTGTTCTTCCGCCAGATCAATTATCTGGTCAATAATGTAACTTTGATCTTCGAGAAGATCATAGCCGTGTAATTTTTTACCTATGTGCCAATCTGCTGTATGTAAAAAACGCATATACCCACCCTCTTAAAAATATCCTTCCCATCATTATACCACTTTACGATTATGAATTGAATGTATCAACGTGATCTTCTCGTTCCCAGACAGTTGAGTCCTTCTTTTTCCAAACGGGTTCTCACACTGATTTGTCAAATTAATGAAATTAAATTTCCTTTTACAAAAAAATCATTGAAATGCAATTACACATACACTACAATAAAGACGAGGTTGAAACCGAATACATTTCTGCCCAAGTTCATCTAATTTGGTTTCGACAAACACAAAAGAAAGGAGGAGAAACAATGCTTGGAATTGGACTCATGTCTGGAACTAGTTTAGATGGTGTTGATGCCGCATTAGTAGAAATCGATAATCATTCACAGCCATCTATTCGTCTGTTGCATCTGACGACTACTGCTTTTTCCCCCGAGCTGCGCCAAAGAATAAAACAAGCCTGTGACCCGGAGGACTCTTCTGTTTCCTTGATCTGTCAGTTAAATGTTGAGCTAGGCTATGCCTTTCTCGCTGCTTGTCGTCAGGTCTGCCAAGAAACAGCAGTAACCGAAACTAGCATTGACTTTGTTGCTAGCCACGGACAAACTATTTGGCATGCACCCTCGGAAAACCCGCTTGTTTCCAGTACGTTTCAAATTGGAGAGCCGTCAATCATTGCCTACGGACTCGGAACAACTGTGGTTGCCGATTTCCGCGCGATGGATATGGCTGCTGGTGGACAAGGAGCACCGCTTGTACCTTATACTGATTATCTCTTGTATCGTTCCCCTGATAAAACCCGCTTATTGCAAAATATCGGTGGGATTGGAAATGTGACGGTCCTGCCGAAAAATGGCACATTAAGTGATCTTGTCGCCTTCGATACTGGTCCTGGAAATATGATCATCGATGAACTGATGCATCAATTATTCCAACTTCCTTACGATGCTGAAGGAAGGATTGCTCAACAGGGAACCATTATTCCTAAATTGCAAACACAATTAAGAAATCATTCCTATTTCGATCAAGCACCCCCTAAGAGCACTGGACGGGAACTATTTGGTCAAGCATTCAGTGATCAACTATTAGCAGATTTTTCTGCAGAAAAACCAGCAGACTTAATAGCAACAGTGACCGATTTTACTGCCTACTCGATTGCCGAGAGCTATCGGCGCTTCGTTTTCCCACTTGTTGAAAGCGGACCCATTGAAGTGATTTTAGCAGGCGGCGGCGCGCATAATTCAACACTAAAAAAAATGCTGGTCAACTACTTACCCGTTGAGATTACAGTGATTACCCAAAATGATTTAGGTTGGTCCAATGATGCGAAAGAAGCTATGGCATTTGCCCTTTTAGGATACGAGACCTTACAGGGACATAAAAATAATGCTCCTGCCGCGACTGGTGCCAAACAATCCGTGATTCTGGGAAAGATCATCCCAAATCCATTTGGTCCCATAGGAGAGCGGAATCACTCAACATAACTTTATCAATTCAACCATACGAACGTTTTCACAGGAGGTTAAAAAATGTTAGATAAATTTACACAGTTCATTGAACGTCATCTGGCTGGACCAATGGAAAAACTGGGGAGTCAACGGCATTTACGGGCGGTCCGCGATGGGATTGTCTCTACTTTGCCACTGATTATCGTCAGCTCATTTTTTATGATTTTGGCTTTTCCTCCCCTGCCACAAGACTGGGGAATCTATCAATTTCTTTCGAGCCATGCGACCACGATCTTGCTTCCTTACCGCATGACGATGTACATTATGAGTTTATATGCCGCATTCGGGATCGGCTTTAGCTTAGCCCGTTCCTATAAACTCGATGGTCTCTCTGGTGGTATCTTAGCCACCACAGCTTTTTTATTGACTTTCACGCCAATAAATATCCCCCCCGAAGCTTTGGAGGCTGCTGGAACAGCCGGATTTGTTTTACCAATGGCAAACTTGGGCAGTGCCGGGATGTTCGTAGCGATCATTACATCGATTTTAGCTGTCGAGATTTATCGTTTGACGGATAAATCTAAATTTAAAATCACGATGCCGGAACAAGTCCCTCCTGCTGTTGCTCGATCTTTTGAAGCATTAACGCCAACATTGATCATTATTTTAGGTATGGGGGCAATCACCTATTACATTGGCTTTGACTGGCATACCATCGTAGCAAAAGTTGTTGATCCTCTAGTTAGCGCAGCCGATAGCTTGCCAAGTGTCTTATTGATCACTTTCTTAACGACATTCTTTTGGTCCTTTGGGATCCATGGTGCCTCGATCGTTGGTTCACTGGCACGGCCGTTATGGCTGCAATTATTGGAAGGCAACACCACTGCGTTAGCTTCTGGCGATGTGATTCCCAACATTGCTGCTGAGCCATTCTACCAATGGTTCATTTGGATCGGCGGCGCAGGATCAACCATCGGTCTGGCGATCTTGCTTGCTTTTCGTACAAAATCCGAATTCGGATCAAAACTAGGAAAAACCGCATTGATCCCTGCTATTTTCAATATCAATGAGCCGCTGATTTTTGGGACGCCTATCGTCTTAAATCCAATTTTGATTCCGCCATTTATCATTGCACCATTAGTCAATGGTGTAATTGCCTGGGTAGCCACCTCGGCTGGTTTAGTCAACAAAGTGACCGTCAATGCCCCTTGGACATTGCCAGGACCAATTGGTGCCTTTCTTGCAACAGGCGGTGACTGGCGAGCAATCGTCTTAAACATTCTTTTGATTGTACTTTCCATCCTCATTTATTATCCATTTGTAAAAATCTATGACAAAAATGAATTGGAAAAGGAAAATCAACCAGTCACTGAATAACTCTTGATGAGCAAAAAAAGGAGCCTCTGTCTAACAGAGACTCCTTTTTAAAATTTTTTTGAGCATACCAATAAGGAGCTGCTTTTCCTAAGTAAGAAGCACGAAGCAACCTTACTTTAGAAATTAGAAATAAGACTATGTTTTAACGCAGTGTTACTATTCTAACAATCATTAAGGGAAATTATTATCCTTCCCTTAATGCACCTTTTAAGAAATTCACAAACTATTTATATAAGATATCTATTCATTTTATTCAATAGGCAAATTGTGCTGTTTCAAGAAAGATAGCTTATCCCAGTAGCCTCTTTGAAATAAAATTTTATTATTTACTATTTGAAAAAAACCGCAACCTCTCAAACCTAATGGGTCACGCCACTCTAAAATTGCCCATTGTCCATCTTCGAAAATGTTTTCAACGATACAAACCATTTCTGCGTTAGAGAAGTCTTGTTCAAACATTTTCTTTATAGCCTCTTTTCCAATAACTGGCTCATTGGCAACCTGATGGTTTATTGCATTGTCATCATATAATTCTGAAATAATTTCTACATCCGCATGATTAAATGCGTCAACCCATTGGCAAAGTATTTCTTTTGGCTTCATATCATTTTACCTCCTCGATGTGTAAAAATCTTCATTTTAATTTGCACTATAAAACAAGTATCTAATTGTATTTATATATTCTACTTTCACAAATAATTTTTGAACATCTGAAATCAAAAAATTACTATTTGCCCTAATAGGCCCTCTAAACCTGTAACTAAACCCTTGTTATTGATTATCTCATAGCATATCCTTAAAAAATTATCAAGTTCAATATTTATTTAAAACACAGTCAAAAATAAAAGAAGAAACGCATCAACGTTTCTTCTCTTCTACTTCATAAACAAAATTCGGATCTATTTCTTGGTCGAGCTTTGTAAAAGCACCTTGAATGCGGCGTTCCACTTCTGCTAACCCTTCTTTATCCATTTTCTTGATATCACTGATATCGATCGCCTCCCCAAAACGAACGGTTACTCGTCGACGTTTAAATAAATCTTTTAGCGTTAAGGGACCTTGATAAACAGAAGGAACGATTTTTACCTTCGCCATTTTGGCAATCAGTGCCATGCCACCCTTCAGCGCGGTCGAATGTCTTGTTCCGCTAGGAAACATAATGAGACTCAGATCTGTATCTTTTAAGATTTTCACCGGTGTTTTGACAGCACTCGGCCCTGGTTTGTCACGCTTTACCGGAAAAGCATTCGCATGAATCAAAATAAAGCGCAAGATTGGATTCTTAAACAATTCTTCTTTTGCCATAAAGCTGAACTTTTTGGGACGAGCAGCCACCGCCAGATACAACGGATCCCACCAGGTACGGTGAGGTGCAACCAATATGTAATTTTCATTTTGCGGCAAAGCCTCTTTGTTTTGATATCGGGCGTTCCCGTTGATCAAAAACAAAATGACCCGAACCACGCCTCGCATAAAGCTAAAAAACATACTCACTTTCCTTTCCAGTTTCTTTTATAAGTATGCAAAAAAACGCTTCAAATGACAAGCCTTTTTTGTCGTTTCCGATTATTCTTAATCGTAGTATAATACAAAGGAAATGAATTAGAACAGGAGTATGCTTTCATGTTGCAATCAAACGAACGCATAGATCAATTATATGCGGAAGATATCAAAATCATCCAAAGCAGCGAGGTCTTTTCTTTCTCCCTCGATGCCGTTTTGCTAGCTAACTTCCCAACGATTCCCAAACGGGGACGAATCGTTGATCTGTGTGCTGGAAATGGTGCAGTCGGCTTGTTTATTAGCCGTAAAACTTCGGCTCATATTTACCAGATCGAGCTGCAGGACCGGCTGGCTGATATGGCTCAACGCAGTGTAAGCTTGAATGGGCTTGAGGAACAAATAACGGTTTACCCAATGGATTTAAAAAACATCTTTACCAAAATCAAACCGGATTCGGTGGATCTTTTGGTCTGTAATCCGCCCTATTTCAAAAATGTTCCCACTGCTGTTAAAAATCCCAATCCTTATCTGGCGATTGCTCGCCATGAAATCGAGACCACATTAGACGAGGTGGTCCACACAGCCAGTAAAGCGCTGAAAATGACTGGGCGCTTTGCTATGGTTCACCGACCTGATCGTTTTTTGGATATTTTAGACTGCATGAGAAAATATCGGATCGCCCCCAAACGTGTCCGTTTCGTCTATCCCAAAGCAGGGAAAGACGCGAATATCCTATTGATCGAGGGCATCAAGGATGGTAAAGCTGATGGTTTCAAGATTGCCTCACCGCTGATCACTTATCATGCGGATGGGAGCTACAGTGAGGAAGTGAGTCGGATGCTTTATGGCAGCTGATACGCATTACTTCTATGTATTGCTCTGTAAAGACAATACCTTTTACGGTGGTTATACCACAGATTTGATACGCCGCCTGCATCAACACAATCAAGGCATTGGAGCAAAGTACACTCATCCAGCTAGTCGTCGCCCCTTACAAATGATCCATGCGGAAAGTTTTGCTACCCGTAGTGAAGCCACAAAAGCGGAAGCTGCCTTTAAAAAACTGGTGCGCAAACACAAAGAACGTTATTTGACTGAACAGAAAGAAAAAAATGTTTTGAATGCTCAATCTTCAAAGGGAAGTAAAGACATCACAAAAGGATAGATGAATCGGATGATTCACCTATCCTTTTGTCTCATGTAATGACATTTTTTATTGGTTTCCAGGGACTGCCCAAGCTGTTTGACTTTTACCAAACTCTTTTGGCAAGATCCCATCAATGGATTCATAGACTAACTCTTTTTTGCTCTCAGGCAAAACGATGGCTGTTAAATAATTGTTTGTTTCTGTAAAAAAACCGATGTCTGCAAAAGCGGACTCAATCAGATGGTATTGGACACCTTGCAGCTCAGCTTGTTCTTGTTTCGCAAAGATTGGCTCTTGGCGCAAATAGTAATACTGTTCTCCTAGTTTGAAATACACAGAGTTGTGCGCAATACCCAGAAATTGGATTTCTCGGCTAACCGGTTCTGCTTGATAGATCCCCAGAGAAGGAATGGCTTCACTTTGGATTCGCTGATAAGCCGCCAACGTGCTCTGATCATAATATTTATATCCGATAAAGCGTTTTTCCCGATCGCGGATATTTGGCGTAATTTGTGCATTGTCATTTTTAAAGTCGTGAAAAAAATGATCTCCTAACAAGAAACCGCCGCCGCAAAGCAACAAAACTACGACAGGCAGCCAGATCAAACCCTGCCGCCGGTTCTCCCGATACAACAAAAGGATCAGCAAAAGTAAAAGCGCCACTAATCCAACGACTAATAAAACCGGAACGATTGAATAATAAAAAAACTCACTTTTAAGCCACATTTCTGCTGACATGAATGCAATCATCGTCTACTCCTTTTCAGTTCAAATAAGCACCTATCATCAACCCAATAAAACTAGCCGTCAATCCTACAATGTACGTACTGAAAAAATAAAGATAAAAGTACTGGCGATTGGTCTTTAGCAATGTAAATAATTCAATCGTCATTGTTGAAAAAGTAGTATAACCGCCCATGATCCCTGTTCCAAGCAAAAGATACAAGTGTTGATCAATCTGAAGACCGGCAAGAATCCCTAGTATCAACGCACCAGATAAATTAATCAGCAAAGTGGCTTTGGGAAAAGGATGTGGTCTTCGTTCAAAATAACGATTGATACCATAACGCAGGACAGCGCCCATGGCTGCACCAATTCCTACAACGATATATGCCATACTTACACCTGCTTTCTAACGAGGGCTTCGCCTAACCAGACAAAAAATAACCCGCCGCAAATCGACAGGATCAAATACCCCGTCGCTAATCCATAGGCTTGCTTTTGCAGCAACTGCACCGTGTCAAGTGCAAAGGATGAAAAAGTCGTCAAAGCACCGCAAAATCCGGTCCCCATGCCCAAGATCAAACGTCCATTCAAGTGTCTTTTCGTCATGATCTGCTTGACTAAAAAGCTAAAAATAAAACAGCCAATAAAATTAGCCAGTAATGTGCCTAAAGGGAAGATGCCCCAAGACGGCAATTCCGAAGCAAGAAAATAACGTGCCATGCCGCCAAAAAATGCAAAAAATGCCACAACAAGTACATTCATGTTGATCCTTCTTTCTAAAAGAAAAAGAACCAAGTTCATAAAACCTTGGCTCTTCTAGAAAATGATTATTTCGCGCGTTTGATGTACGTACCTTCAGAAGTATTGATTTCTAGAGATTCGCCTTCTTCGATAAAGTCAGGTACGTTGACGACCAAACCTGTTTCCATCGTTGCTGGTTTACCTGAGCCAGTCACAGTCGCACCTTTGATCGACGGTTGTGTTTCAACAACTTTCAAGATGACTGATGATGGTAATTGAACCCCAATCACTTCACTGCCGAAGAATTGGATCTTCACTTCCATGTTTTCCAGAATGTATTTCATTTCTTCTTCTACAACTTCAACCGGAATTTCATATTGTTCATAGGTTTCCAAGTCCATGAAGAACGCTGTATCGTCCATTGTATACAAATATTGAACAGCTTTCGTATCAATATGAGCTTTTTCAAATTTTTCTTCTGGACGGAATGTTGTATCATAGGTTGAACCTGAACGAACATCGCGCAATTTCATACGCATGACTGTATTCCCTTTACCAGGTTTGTGATGGCTGGCTTCTAATACCTTGATTAGTTTGCCGTCTTGCACGAATGTCATTCCTGCTCTTAAATCACTTGCATTGATCATAATGGTTTATTCTCCTTCGTCTTAGATAATCCTTGTCTATTGTATCAAAAAAACTGGCTTTGTTCTACAAAAATCAGTCTTGTGATCGGACAAGTTTTCGCCGTTTCTCCATATAATGAGGATCATACTCATCCGTTTCAATATAAATATACATTTTTTTATCCGGCATGAAGCTGCGGATCTTTGCTTCGATCTCGTTAATGATTTGATAACCGATCTCCTCTTGTTTTGCTGTGATATCAATTTTGGCAGCGACTAAGATTTCCGCAGGACCTAAATGAACGGTTTTGATATCCAATAATCGATCGACATCTGGACGATCAAAGGCTTCTTTGATCAGTACAAGATCTCTTTTCGTCACGCTTTCGCCAATCAATAAACTGTAAAATTCTCGTGCCAAAAAGATAGCAGCAATCATCAACAAAATACCGATCAGCAAACCACTGAAAGCATCAAAAAACGCATTGCCAGTGACCATTGTCAAGATCGTTCCACCCATTGCCAAAATCAAGCCAATCACTGCACAAAAGTCTTCGGTAAAGATAATCAAGATCTCACTATGGCGACTTTCTTTCAAAAACCGATAAATAGGCTGCTTTTCTACGTTCAAGGTCCGAATTTCTTTGATCGCGATCCACAAAGAACTACCTTCTACAACTAAACCGAAAAGCAAAATACCAATCACTAGCCAAGTATTACCAACTTCATGAGCAGGATGCAGCAGCTTTTCAAAAGCTTCCATTACACCTAGAGCGCCCCCACCAAAAAACAGCATCATCGCTACGATCGTACTAAAGAAGTATTTCGCGCGTCCTTCGCCAAATTGGTGAAGTTCACTTTGCCCTTTCGTTGCTCGTTTATCACCGATCAACAGAAAGATTTGATTGCTGCAATCGACCACGCTGTGAATACTTTCATTCAACATCGCCGCACTGCCGCTCAATGCGTAGCCGACAAACTTGCTGATGGCAACTAAAATATTCGAGATGAGTGCTGCTATCACCGCCATCATGCCGTTTGCTTGTTTTTCCATTCAAATTCGCTTCCTTCCAAACCAAATTCTTGCCTATTATATCTCAAAAAAGGACCCTCGCACAGGAGAGAAAAAGAGCTATTCCTTTTTTTGTTCTTTTTTGACCCGAGCTTCTCTCCGACTGATTTTCTTCGTCCAAAAGCCGCCAGAAATATATTTGGGCTCATAGCTAATGATAAAGGCCCGTTCTTCGATTTGTTTGATTTTTTGAAACAGTTTCTTCTCGCTTTTGCGTTGTGAGAGAATTTCAAGGATCAATCGCGGACCTTCTAATCCTTCTCCGTAACTTTGAGTAACACCATATCCTTCTTGGCGTAAAATTTTTGGCAAATTCTTTTCTTCATCTGTATTCGTCGGTAAAATCACCGTGACCATCGTATAGCCTAAAGCTAGCTGATCTTCGATTTTGATTCCAACACTAACTCCTGCGGCGTAACCTAATGCATAAAACAGTAGGTTCAATGGATTGTCTAAGCGATCCAATACCATCGACAATCCTAATATATAAATCGTGATCTCGACCATACTGACCAGCGGTGCAATCAGCCGATACCCTTTCATCGTCAATAAAAAACGAATTGTATTCAATGTGACATAAGCCATATTGATAAAGAAGATCATCGCTAACATTTGCAAATCAATTTCCATCCCGTATCCCTCCTCTTTTAAGAATAGCAAATGCTTCTCAAAAGTGAAAATAATTGAGAAGTTGCCATCTGTTAGTCACCGTTTTCTTTCAACAAATAAAAACAAGGAGGACAGCTGCCGCTTCTTTAACGGAAATTGTCGCTTCAGCTTTCTTGATATTTTTTGAAAAGACTAGCGGTATTCTGAAGCACAAAACAACTATCCAAATCACAGATGATAGCGACTGGTTTTGTCAGCTTACTTCATCCAGCAAGCTAGCGCCACAGCTTCATCTACAATTCAGATAGTTGCTTTCTTTGTTGTTTAAATCATTATCCTTGTTTTATTAACGAATAACTCCCAACTGCTTGTTGAGCGAGAGATTCTCACGAGTGCCTTTGCTTATTTCAGTTGTCCTACTCATCAAGAGCGAAAGTAGCCATTTTTATTGCTTTCTGACTGCCCCTCTTCGATCATTCCTTCTAAGGAACGATCCAGAACAGCTCGCTTATCGCCGTTTTTTTTGTTCATGCCGCGAAATTCCCGCCGTGTCATGCCTACAGATTGCGGTCGATTGAACTTTCTGACCGTGGGATCATCGCCTTCTTTTACTTGGTAGGCTGCTGGCTCAGTATCAAAGAGCAAATAGGATTCGCGGGGTTTCTCCATTGAATCCATCAGTTCTTGTGAAGTGATCTCTTCTTTTTCTTGCTCAGGGATGATCGATGCAGGAATGTATTTGGGAACAAAATAAGATCGCCCAGAATACTCTTTCTTGGTCGGTGTTGGCGTTTCAGCCCGTTCTGCTTTACTCGTCACTTTATAAGAAGCACGTCGTTGATCATTGCCAAAAAGATTTGTTTTGCCGGTAGGTGTACTTTCCTGCAAAGGTCGTTTTCCATAGCTTGGTAAATTTGCCCGATGTTGCGCTAATTCTTCTTTTTGCCGCACACTATGACCGTAATTGGGGTGACTGGAAGGAACTTTCCGACGCAATGAGTGAGCAGAATCCTTTTCTTTGCTGCTCGTGCTAGGTTGATCCTTGATTTCTGTCAAAATCCAATCATCAGACTGACTGAAAACTTCCTTGTGTTCGGACTGCAGCTTTACACCTTCTTGATCATCATATGCTGGAAAACGGAAATGTTTGCGTTTCACATCTAAATAATTTGCCAATTCACTCATCCTCTGGTTGCGATTTTTTATAATCATATCATATTTCAGTGAATAATTCACGAAAGCTGTGGTGCCTTTTGGGAATATTCAATGACCAAATGCAATAGATTATTACGTCAGACTAGCTGAATTTGGCTCTTTGACATGTGCATACAATGGTTCGATCTGCCAAATGTCATCAGCATAATTTTGAACCGTATAATCTGCGGAAAATTTGCCGGCATTCGCAATATTCATCAAGCTGATCGCTTGCCAGCGCTGTTGGTCTTTATAAGCTAAATCCACGCGATATTGGGCATCGCAATAAGATTTGAAGTCTTTCAACAAGAAGTATTCATCATTATATTTTAATAGTGAATCAAACACTTCCCGACCTTCTCTTTCTATATTTGGGATCGTTCCGTCAATAAATGCATTCACAACTCGTTGCAGCACAGGATCTTCTTCATAAAACGCATACGCAGAATAGTTTTGTTGGGCATAATAAGCATAGACCTCTTCTTCTGTTAATCCAAAAATGGCAATGTTCTCATCTCCGATTGCATCTCGAATCTCAATGTTCGCGCCATCCAATGTCGCGATCGTGACTGCCCCATTCAACATCAGCTTCATGTTGCTAGTACCGGAAGCTTCTTTTGATGCTAAGGAAATTTGCTCACTGACATCTGCTGCGGGAATGATCCGCTCAGCCAATGTGACATTGTAGTTTTCCAAAAAGACGACTTTCAGCTTATCATTGATTGTCGGATCATGATTGATCAGGTTAGCTACTTCATTGATCACTTTAATAATGGCTTTCGCATAATGATAACTAGGTGCGGCCTTCGCTCCAAAAATAAATACCCGCGGATGAATCGGTGCCTGAGGGTCATCTTTCAAGTCAAAGTAAAGTTTCAAAATATGCATCACATTCAGCAATTGTCGTTTATACGCATGGAGCCGCTTGATTTGGACATCAAATATCGCGGTTGGATCAACTTCGATCCCGGTTGTCTGCTGAATATATTCAGCTAACGCTTGTTTGTTGGTCAGTTTTGCATCTGCTAGACGTTGCAATACTGTTGGATCTTCTTGGTAATTTTTCAATAATTGCAAGTCTTGCGGGTTATGGCGCCAACTTTTGCCGATAGTCATATCAAGCACCTTTGATAAAGGTTGGTTGGCTAACTGCATCCAACGACGTTGTGCGATCCCATTGGTTTTATTATTGAACCGTTCTGGGAATATCAAATAAAAATCATGTAGGACAACGGATTTCAACAGATCAGAATGGAGCTTTGCGACACCATTGACACTATGGCTGCCAATAATCGCTAAATGCGCCATATGGACTTGGCCATCAATAATAATACGCGTCCGATTAAGAAGGGCAGCTTCGTGAACCTCTGCATACTCTTCAAGATAACGACGATCGATTTCTTCAATGATTTGGTAATTCCGAGGAATAACTTCTTTGAATAGATCAATCGGCCATTTTTCTAAAGCTTCAGCCATAATCGTATGGTTGGTATAGCTCATGACTTTCACTGTGATTGACCATGCTTGTTCCCATGGCAAATCATGATCATCTAACAATAACCGCATCAATTCGGATACACATAATGCAGGGTGGGTATCATTGATATGGATAGCAATTTTTTCACTCATCATCGTTAGCGGATGATTCAATTTTAAATAGTAGCGAACAATACTTTGAATGCCTGCTGAGACAAAGAAATATTCTTGCATAAGTCGAGTCTTCTTGCCTCGTTCATTAGAATCATCTGGATACAAGACAGCGGTCAGATCTTCTAGAGAACGACGAGATTCAATGGTTGCATAGTTGGCTTCTTCCGCTGCAGGAACCTCAACGCTCCACAAACGTAATGTATTGATCATATCATTTTGATAGCCAACCATTCCGGTATCATAAGGAACCGCACGCCAGACATACCCACCATGCCGTTCAGGACGCAGCCTCCCATTCTCGTCTTCAATCAAGTACACTTCGCCGCCATATTGGATATCCACGGCTTTACTCTCCTTTCGAACCTCCCAGACATTTCCGGCACGTAACCAGTCGTCAGGCAGCTCTACTTGATGCCCATCTACAAACTTTTGTTTAAAAAGGCCATAATTATAACGGATGCCGTTCCCATTTCCTGGCAACCCTAATGAAGCCAAAGAATCCATGAAACAAGAAGCTAATCGTCCCAGTCCACCATTTCCTAATGCCATATCTTTTTCAACTTCAGCAACTTCATCTAATGAAAAGGATAACTCTTCGAAGAGCTCTTCCGCAGTATCCAGCAACCCTAAATTCAGTAGATTACTTTTCAACAGTTTTCCAGGTAAAAATTCGATTGAGAAATAATACGCCTGTTTCTGCTGTTCAACGAGCAGATTTTTTCGTGTCTGGCTCCAATCATTCGCGTAGCAGCTCTTGACCACGTTAGCTAAAGCTAAAAACAATTCTTGCGGTGAAGCTTCTGCGATCTCGATCGAAAAAATATCTTTCAACCGGGTTTCTAATAATTCTTGCAAGGTAGCTTTCTCCATTACAATTCACTCCTTTATGACTATCAATTTGTATGAAAAAGGACAGAAGCACCAATCGCCCTTGTCGCTAGGTCGTTCTGTCAAACCCGCTCTACTTTCAGACTAATGAATACTTCTGTCTTATACTTGATTATACTTTGATCGCTTGGTAGAGATCAATATATTGATTGGAACTAATGTCCCAGCTAAAATCTTTATTCATGGCTTGTGCTTGCAAAGATTTCCACGTCTGCTGGTCGTCTTGATAAAGCAGGATTCCTTGTTTCACTGCATTCATCAAATAAAATGACGTGAACTCTTGGAAACCAAATCCGGTGCCTTGATGAGTGATTGGATTGTATGAATCTACCGTATCTTTTAGTCCGCCAATCTCATGCACGACTGGCAATGTCCCGTAACGCATGGCGATCATTTGTGAAAGCCCGCAAGGTTCAAAAGCAGAAGGCATCAAGAACAGATCCGCTCCGGCATACATTTTTTGCGCCAGTCCAATATCAAAAGAAATCACCGCAGCACATTTTTCTGGATATTTTGCAGCAAAGTAACGGAATCCTTCTTCAAATTCCGGTTCTCCCGTTCCTAACAGCGCAAATTGAACATCAAATTGCAATAAGTTTTCCATTTCTGGCATTACAAGATGAAAACCTTTTTGTGTAGTCAAGCGGCTGACCACTGTGATAAGAGGAACATCACGCGCTGGCAGCCCCAGCATCTTTTGCAATTCTTGCTTGTTTGCAGCTTTACCGGACATTTCATCGGAAGTAAAATGATAGGGCAGCAATGGATCTGTTGCGGGATCGTTGGTTTCATAATCGATTCCGTTCAATATTCCTTGCAGTTTCCCAGATTCCATTCTTAGAATGACTTCAAGTCCGCAACCAAATTCTGGTGTTTTGATTTCCTCACTATAAGAAGGACTGACTGTTGTGATACGATCTGCGTATAAAATACCTGCTTTCATGAAATTCAAACAGTCATTTAATCGTAATGTCCCGTCATCGTAACGCTCTGTCCCCATGCCAAACAAGTCCGGTAAAATATCTTTGCTATACCATCCTTGAAAGCCAATGTTATGAATCGTCAAAACGGTGCGGATATTCTGATAAGCATTGATCCAATGATATTTTTCTTTCAGAAGAAAAGGAATCATTGCTGTATGGTAATCATTCACATGAATCACGTCAGGAATAAAATCGATTCTCTCCATCATTTCGATAGTTGCTAGTTGAAAGAAGGCAAAACGTTCGCCATCATCATAATAATCGTATAAATTATCACGACCAAAATAGTACAGATTATCGATAAAATAGTAGGTAACACGATTGAGAACTAGTTTCTTCAACCCACAATATTGCTTACGCCAACCCACATTGACTTCAAATGAAAAACAATCTTCCAGCTGTTCTTGATAGTCGGCTGACATTTTAGTAAAGAATGGCAGAACCACGACTGTTTCTACCCCTTTTTTGACAAGTTCTTTGGGCAATGCACCCACGACATCCCCTAGTCCACCTGTCTTGAAAAATGGCGCGCATTCTGCTGCGGCAAATAGTACCTTCATGCCGTTGCTCCTCCAATTAGATCTTCAGTGACATGGGTATTTTTTTTGACGACGATCGGTGCGTCACTGGTTCCTCTAACTTTGACACCTTCTGCGATCACAACATTTTTATCGAGAATAGCATAGGAAACTTCAGCACCTTCCTTGATTTCATTATTCCCAAAAATGATCGTGTCTTTGACATGGGCATTCGGATGAATCGTTGTTCTGCGGGCAACAAGTGACCGTTCGACAGATCCTTCTACGATACAACCAGAAGCAAAGTGACTATTTTTGACATCCGAAGTCTCAGCGTAATAGGTTGGCACTTCATTCTTCAGCTTGGTGTAGATCTTTTGATTTGAGTAAAGCAATGAGGTAAATTTGTGGACATCTAACATATCCATGTTGGTTTGGTAATAGGATTGAATATCATAAATATTGCTTAAATAACCAGTATATTCATACAAGCTAGTATTTTCGATAGAGATTCGTTCCCGCAAGAAACGACCTAGGTCTGGAGTAGCACCTACAGCTTGTCCTTCTTTTAAAGCTTGGATCAGGCGGTCTGTTTTGATGATGAAGATATCAGTGCAAAGATTGACCATACTTTCTGTCTCGCATTTCTTCGCTTGGACAGCTTCATTCAAATGGCCTTCTTCGTCAACTGAAAAGATTAAGTCGTTGTCACTTACGTTATCGCTGCTGATTCGTTTATAAACGACCGTCATTTCTTTATTCTGTAACTGGTGGATTTTCAGCAACGCCCGCAAATCGATGTTGCACAAAATATTGCTGCCCATATAAACCGTATGCTCTGATTTAGATTTTTCCAAATAATCGATCACGTTATAGTAATACTCTTGACCAGCAGCTTGCTGTTTTAATGAGTCTTGGAACAAATGAATGAAGAAACGGTTTTGAACACCATCTAGATTCCATTCTTTCCCGCCACCGATATGGTCAAATACGGATTGTGTTTCTCCTTCATTAAAAATCATATACACTTGTTTGATATTTGCATTTTCAATACTTGACAAGTTGAAATCAAGCAAACGATATTTACAATCAAACAATAGCGTCGACAACGGACGACTTTCCGTTAAGGGCATCAGTTCTTTGTAGCGGTGCAGATTGCCTAAAATGGCACACATTTTATTAGTTCTCATCAATCGTCACTCCTATCACTTCAGAATAACCAACAACAGCAATTTCATCTGTTCCGTCTATGACTGCATCATCACCGATCACTGCATTTTCTCCAATGATCGCGCGTTTTAGTGTTACATTTTTCCCAATGACTGCTCCAGGCATGACCACACTATCTGTGATCTTGGTTCCTTCTTTGACTTGAACATTTTCTGATAAAATACTATGTTCAATATCTCCAGCAACATAGCAACCATCCATGATCAACGAATTTTTTGCAGAACCTGTTTCTGTAATGAAATGAGGAGGAGCAATCGGATTTTTTGAGAAGACTTGCCAATTTTTATCACGGATTCCCAGTTCCATCTGTGGATCGATAAATTCCATATTAGCTTCCCAAAGAGAATCAATGGTACCCACGTCTTTCCAATAGCCTGAAAAACGATAAGCAAATACATTGTCGCCACTTTCCAAGTAAGATGGAATCACGTGTTTCCCAAAGTCGACCATTTCGCCGTCTTTTGTATAATTGCTTAACAGTACGCTGCGTAAGCGAGCCCAGTCAAAGATATAGATTCCCATTGAAGCTAAGTTACTTTTTGGCTCTGCTGGTTTTTCATCAAATTCAATGATCCGGTCATTTTTATCTGTGTTCATGATACCAAAGCGGGAAGCGTCTTTCATTGGCACTTCTAGCACTGCAACAGTAAGAGACGCATCGTTTTCTTTGTGTTTTTCCAGCATTTCTTCGTAATCCATCTTGTAGATATGGTCACCGGATAATACTAATACATATTGAGGGTCCATTTCATCAATGTAGGCAATGTTTTGATAGATCGCATGAGCTGTTCCTTCAAACCATTTTCCACCTTCAGAATTTGAGTAGGGTTGTAAAATCGTCACTCCGGTATTGATACCATCTAACCCCCAACTTGATCCGTTTCCAATGTGACTGTTCAATGCCAAAGGTTGATACTGTGTCACCACACCAACATTCTTAATCCCTGAATTGACACAATTACTTAATGTAAAATCGATAATACGATACCGACCACCAAAAGGTACTGCAGGTTTCGCAATATTTTTGGTCAACTTCCCTAAACGTGTGCCTTGTCCTCCTGCGAGGATCATCGCTAACATCTCTGTTTTCATTTTCTTGAGCCGCTAAAAAGCCAATCTCTTTCACGATGCCGGTGTTATTTTCGATATGAATGTTTTTCTTTCAAAAAGCCTTCTTTTCGATATCACCTTTCACGTTGTCACTTCGATTGGACTTTCGAGCCAGCTCCTCCCCCCTTTCATTTTTTCCTGCGTTTGATTTGAATCTTTTCTGGTTTTATAATCAATGCCCCAAGTGCTGGCAAAATTGTTTTGATTTGATAAGGATATTCTTTGAATGGAATCGCTTCTGTTTGTTGGTCTTGATTATTCTGAGTCCAAGTCCCGCCAAAACTATCGCGTTCGGTATTCAATACTTCACGGTAGGTCCCTTCATACGGAACGCCAATGGCGAAATCGTGGCGTTCAACAGGTGTCAAATTCAATACAACGATCACGAAATCTTTTTTGGTTTTACCTTGTCGCAAATAGGTCAATGTTGTTTCCGCTAAGTTATCAGCATCAATGACTACCAGCGATTCTTCTTTATCTTCGATTTCCCACAATGAGCGCTCCTGTTTATACAGTTCATTTAGTGTCTTTGTAAATTGCTGCATACGCTGATTTAGTTCATCTGATAAATCGACCCATTCAAGCCCGTGATCATATTTCCATTCCAAAAATTGTCCCCACTCACTGCCCATAAACAGCAGTTTCTTCCCTGGATGGGTCATCATGTAGGTATACAAATTTCTTAATTGTGAAAATTGCTTGTAACGATCTCCCCACATTTTGTGCATTAAGCTACGTTTGCCATGGACGACTTCGTCATGGGAAAGGGGTAATATATAGTTTTCATTCATGCGGTACATGAATGAAAACGACAACAAACTCAAATGGTCCTTACGGAAGATTGGATCCATTTGGTAAAAACGCAGGACATCGTTCATCCAGCCCAGATTCCATTTGTAATCAAATCCAAGAGCCCCTTCTTCAATCAGGCCTGTAACTTTCGTTTCTGAGGTACTTTCCTCAGCGATCATCATCACTTCTGGATGCGCCAGTTTCACGACTGCATTTAGTTTCTGCAAGAAGTAATAACCTTCATAATTTCGATTGCCCCCCTCATGATTTGGTTGCCAAACACCCTGGTCGTAGTCTCGGTAGATCATGTTCGAAACCGCATCCACGCGAATCCCATCGATGTGATAAAATTCGATCCAAAAAAGGGCACTGGATAGCAAGAAACTTTGTACTTGTGGTTTGCCTAAATCAAAATTGATTGCTCCCCAACGAACATTTTTTGCACGATCGGCATCTTGATATTCAAATGTCGGCGTTCCATCATAGTAAGCCAAACAATCATCATTGACACAAAAATGGCCCGGCACCCAGTCAACTAGGACACCGATATTTTCCAAGTGACAGGCTTCAACAAAATCTTGAAATTCTTCTGGTGTGCCGTAATAAGCGCTGAGCGCAAAATAGCCAATCAATTGATAACCCCACGATGTGCCTAATGGATGTTCCATCAATGGCATAAATTCAATATGGGTGTAGCCCATTTGTTTGAGGTAAGGAATGAGTTCATCTTTTAATTCAGAAAAACGATAAGGGGTTCCATCTGCGTGGTGTTTCCAAGAACTTGCATGGACTTCATAAATATTAAGTGGTCGTTTAAATTGATTTTGACGCTTTTTGCGGCCTTGCCACAAACCATCACGCCATTTTTTTGCCGGCACGGTGTACAAGACAGCAGCCGTTCCAGGACGTTCTTCGAAATAAATTGCATATGGATCAATTTTCATGATTTCACGGCCGTCGGCTTGCTTGATCTTGAATTTATAATGCTGTCCTTCTTGAGGCTGATTGGTGGTAATTTCCCAAATCCCCGATTCGGAGCGTTTCGTCATCGGCAAAGAGTCATCCCATTGATTGAAGTCACCTACTAGCCAGACATTTTGCGCATTTGGCGCCCAGACACGAAAAACATAGCCTGCTTTCATACGATGTGCACCTAAAAGATGCTGTGAATAAAAATTTTCACCGGTCGTAAACTGCTTCTCTGCTGTAATCATTTGCTCATTTTCCACTCGTATGTCAAACCTCCTCTTAGATCAACCCTATTTTTTCAGCCAATCAATCTTCCATCTAAAAACAGAATATTAGGAAGATCACTGGGAAAATAGTTCAGGGTAGATGGCTATAATTTAGCATTGCTGCTCCTATATGTAGAATAGCATAAATTAAAGATCTCGTAACGTAAAAGCCTTGGCGATTGCCGGAATAGAACAATTCCTATTCCTGATTCGTTGTATTTCGATCCTCTGCTTATAATCAAAAGATTTAAGGCAGAAAAAAAACAGCTTGAACACGATTGGTTCAACCTGTTTCAGTGCTGCTTCTTTTTTTGGAAACAAAAGCGACATAAGAAGCGACACTTACTTGAAACAAACCGACGATCAAAAATAAAGCAAACAAAAATGGATGGAATTGAACTTTCATCTGGAAAGCCGTTATGACCGCAGCGATCCCAATTCCGGCTGAAAGATAAGGCCAAGAACGAAAAGACCAGAAGCTGGCAACTGTTGTATATAAACTACAGATGCCCAATAAAAAAAGCCTTGTGACCACATCAAAGACTGTGTCTGAAAAATGTATATTCTCTGAAAAAATTTGATTTGCATTAAATGTGTTAGGAACTTTTAAAATAAATAAAAGTGCCGACACCATACTAAGAATAAAAATAAACACATGGCTACTTGCAAAGACGATTCTTTGATTTGATTTCACCTGAGACTCACAACCTTTGATTAATCCATTCAGAGACAGGCATGACCTTTCTCTCGATCCTAAAAAGGATCATGCCCGCCAAAGTTCTTTCACTTGTCCATCTGTATATACTTTATACACTTTTTCATATTGCTTATTCATTGATTGACAGGCAATCAAAAAGTATTTTCCATCCCCGTCAAACTCAAGATCTCCTAATGCTTTCAAAGATACTGATTCTGTCTGTCCTAATTTATTCGTCAAAAAACGAACAGCTTGGGCCGGAGTCAATAAATAGTTTTTCATTAACAACCAGTCGATCACGATTGGTACGATTGTATTTGCTTGACATTCATTTTTTTGTTTAAGTGCAAAAATTAATTCTCCATCAGAAAAGCGGCTTTCTTCAATACCGGCTTCGCAAAGTTCTTTTCGTGCATGCTCAATTTCCGCCATCGAAACAAAAGTGATCATCTCTGCTTTGCTTCTTGTTTCTTCAATCACTTCTGTATGAAATGTTTTGATTCCTTCCAATTTTTACGCCCCCTTTCAAAATTCTAAAGTTATCATACCACCTCAAATGAGAACAATCAATTAATACGCTCGTTATTTTCTAATCATTTTCAAATAATAAAAAATGCAAAAAAAGAAAGAAAACGTTATCCCAAAGAGGGTTTTAACGAATTCTTTCTTTTTTATCTTTTGTGTTTCTGAACGTTTATTAAAATTTTATCATTTCCGTGATGAGAATTGTTTGCGGATTAGATGTTTTTCCAAGATAATCTGCTAAAAATGTACGCCGATCAAATTCGGACAATCCTTCCATCGATGACCCATTCTGCTCAGTGAGAAACGCAGGATCAACAACAGGAAGATCAAAACCCTGTTCTGACTGAAGAATATTTCCTTCTATGAGTGATGTCAGAAAAATACTTGGCCGGATTTTTCGCTGTTTTGCCACCCGTTCAAAGATGACACTGATTTGATCCAAGTAATAGGTCTCATCAACATCCCCTAGCAAATACAAAAGCTTCTGATAGATTGGCAATGACAGTAGTTGTCGATTTGCTGCAAAAAAAGCGGGAATCGTTGCCGGCCATTTTTCTTGGGAAAGAGAAATAAGCTGGAAAGACTCATGGATTAGCCGATAAATGAATCCTTGTACCACCCCTTCCTCACAAGCATAGAAAAAGCGTTGGTCACTCATGAGTTCCGCTTGTAAAATGAACGCCAACTGTTCTGAAATTATCGTATTAGGTAGTTGCCAACGTTCACGACTCTTCTGCTGATCTTGTGTGGAATAGATAGAAAATGCCATTTGATAGCGACGATCCTTTCGGTTAATGATCCCAGCATCGATCAACTGATCAAGTATTTTTTCAAAATTTTTCTCTGGAAAATTTTGTTTTAATTCTCTTAAGATTGGTGGTTTTTGTTGTTTTTTCAAGAAAAGAATCAGTTTTAAGAACAACTCTGAATCAATAATTTTCTGAATTCCTTGATAATGACTACTATAAAAAAATTCCATGTCTTTCGCTCTCTTTCCATTCCCACTAGAAGGGCCGTCTTCCCATTCAAAAATAGCCGGACAATCTTAAGCTTCCCTGCTAGCCAAAAACCTTTCATTATTACAGTGAAAGGACTGCAGTTGCTGATTGTCCGACAAATTCAAATGTTCATCTTTTTTGCCCGTATTATCCTGTCAGCTATTAGTTATTAAAGCTTTCAGTTAATTGCGGCACAACTTGTTTTTTACGAGAAACAACCCCAGGTAAGAATGCACGATTTGCTGTCAAGACAACGTTAAACGCCGCTTCAACCGGTGCAGTTGGCTCTCCAATCACTAGCAATTCAGAATTGCTGTTCAAAATATCAGTAACGACTAATAAGTACAAGTCATAGCCTTTTGCCTGATTTTCGGCCTTCATTGCTGTTTCTAGCTCTTCTTGGCGGCTAAACACTTCATTCAAATCCACTGTATTTACTTGACCGATACGAATGTTTTTTCCACCCATCGGAAAACTTTTTGCATCTAGATCCAACAACTCAGCAGCCGTTTTGGTTGTTAAATTTGTTCCAGCTTTCAACATATCCAGACCGTACGCATCTAAATCCACATTAGCAATTGCTGCTAACTCTTTTGCAGCGGCGATATCTTCCTCAGTACATGTAGGTGATTTGAACAACAATGTATCTGAAACGATCGCTGACAACATGATTCCGGCAATAGCTGCGGGAATCTCTACATTTGCCTCACGGTATAATTTCAACACGATCGTACTCGTACAGCCAACAGGTTCTGCACGGTAGTAGAGAGGGTTTGCAGTTTCAAAATTGGCGATACGATGATGGTCAACTACAGCTAAAATGGCAGCTTCTGCTATCCCTTCTGCACTTTGTTGAAACTCATTATGATCCACAAGCATCACTTCTGAACCAGCCTCAATCTGCTCAATCACACGCGGGGCTTCAAGTTCAAAATGAGACAAAGCAAATTGCGTTTCTTCGTTTGGTGTTCCCAGAGCAACTGCTTCAGTATCTTTTCCTAATTCCTTTTGCAAGTGCGCAAAAGCAATCGCTGCTCCAATAGCATCTGTATCAGGATTTTGGTGTCCAAATACTAATATTTTCGACATAATGATCGCTCCTAATTCATTCATTTTCCACTTTCTAATGATAGCAAAAAATAGGAAAGAATCAATAGTTATCTTCTCTACGCTTGTAAACGGGTAAGATAACCTTTATAGTCATCGACATGAAGCAACTCTTTTGCATTTTTCACGCGATCTTGTGTTGGCGGCTCAATTCCTTCCAGTGGATACTTCAGTCCTAATTCATCCCATTTATATTTACCCATTGTGTGATAAGGTAAAATCTCTACTTTATCTACATTATTCAACGTCTTGATAAACGCATCTAAACGGATCAAAAACTCATCATAATCACTTCTGAATGGCACCAGCACGTGGCGGATCCAGACTGGCTTATTGATTTCTGAAAGGTATTTTGCCATTTCTAAGATGTTGTCGTTGGATTGTGTGGTCAGCTTCTTATGAGCATCATTATCAATATGCTTGATATCAAATAATAGCAAATCAGTGACAGTCATCAACTCTTGAAATTTGCTAAAAAAAGGTTCTTCCCGAGTAAAAGGTTTTCCGCACGTATCTAAGGTGGTGTTCACCCCTGCAGCTTTGGCTTTCCGGAAAAGATCGATCAAGAAGTCCAACTGAAGCAATGGTTCTCCGCCACTCACAGTCAGCCCACCTTTTTCTCCCCAAAATTCTCGATATTTGAGTGCTTCTTCCAGTACGTCATCTGTCGTCCGTTCGATACCGGCACCGATTTTCCAAGTATCTGGATTATGACAAAACTCACAACGCATCCGGCATCCTTGCATAAAGACAATAAAGCGAATACCTGGTCCGTCCACTGATCCGAAACTTTCTGTTGAATGAATATGTCCTGTTACTGACATGTTGCTCTTCCTTTCTTGAAGAAACTAAAAATAAAGTTGCATCGTTTTATTCCATTGATTCCTCGCCCATACTCGCAGTGAGGCAATAGTTTGATGAACAAACTACGCTTGTCATCATCTGCTCTGCTTCGCAGTCGCAGTGATTCCCTTCGGCTTTGTTACTACGGTCTCTTCGTTCTCCGTATTCATCATCTGCTCTGCTTCGCAATCGCAGTGATTCCCTTCGGACTTCGGTTACTACGGTCTCTTCGTTCCCCGTATTCATCATCTGCTCTGCTTCGCAGTCGCAGTGATTCCCTTCGGACTTCGGTTACTACGGTCTCTTCGTTCCCCGTATTCATCATCTGCTCTGCTTCGCAGTCGCAGTGATTCCCTTCGGACTTTGGTTACTACGGTCTCTTCGTTCCCCTAGTATTATTCATCATCTGCTCTGCTTCGCAGTCGCAGTGATTCATAACAATAGCGGCGGAATGTTCCATCCGCCGCCTTTTTTTTGCTATTACATTGCTTCGTGCATAGTACGAGCGATAACGTCATCTTGTTGTTCTTTTGTCAACTTGATGAAGTTAACTGCATAACCTGATACACGAATTGTTAATTGTGGGTATTTTTCTGGATGCGCTTGTGCATCAAGCAATGTGTCGCGGTTGAATACGTTGATATTCAAGTGGTGACCACCTTTTGCTGCATAACCATCCAACATAGTTGCTAGGTTTTCTTGCTGTGTTTCGTCGTCACGTCCTAATGCTTTAGGTACGATTGAGAATGTATTTGAAATACCATCTAATGAATAGTCATATGGCAATTTCGCAACAGATGAAAGACTAGCCAACGCACCGTGTGTATCGCGGCCGTGCATTGGGTTCGCACCTGGGGCAAATGGCGCACCAGCGCGGCGTCCGTCAGGAGTGTTCCCTGTTTTCTTACCATAAACGACGTTTGAAGTGATCGTTAAGATCGATGTTGTATGTTTTGAGTTACGGTAAGTTTTTGTGCGTTTTACTTTCTTCATGAAAGTTTTCAATAGGTTAACAGCAATATCGTCTACGCGATCATCGTTGTTTCCATATTTAGGATAGTCGCCTTCGATTTCGTAATCTTCAACGATGCCGTTTTCGTCACGAATTGTGCGGACTTTCGCATATTTGATAGCAGATAATGAGTCAACTGCTACAGAGAATCCAGCGATACCAGTAGCCATCGTACGCAAGATATCTGTATCTTGTAAGGCCATTTCAATTCGTTCATAAGAATATTTATCATGCATGTAGTGGATAATGTTCAATGTATTGACATACAAATCACAAATCCAGTCCATCATTGTGTCATATTTTTCCATTACTTCATTGTAATCAAGATATTCTGAAGTGATTGGTTGGAATTTAGGTCCCACTTGCGCTTTTGATTTTTCGTCGACCCCGCCATTGATTGCATACAACAACGTTTTCGCCAAGTTCGCACGAGCCCCGAAGAATTGCATTTGTTTACCAATGCGCATAGCAGATACACAACATGCGATTCCATAGTCATCGCCCCAATGTCCACGCATTACATCATCGTTTTCATATTGGATTGCTGATGTTTGGATAGACATTTTCGCACAGAATGTTTTGAAGTTGTGTGGCAAGCGTGTTGACCACAAAACAGTCAAGTTTGGTTCTGGAGCTGGTCCCAAGTTTGCTAGTGTGTGCAAGAAACGGAAGCTGTTTTTAGTTACCATGTGGCGTCCGTCTTCACCCATCCCGGCGATTGATTCTGTAACCCATGTTGGGTCACCAGAGAATAATGCATTGTATTCAGGTGTACGAGCAAATTTCACTAGACGAAGTTTCATTACGAAATGGTCAACGATTTCTTGTGCTTCTTCTTCTGTGATCACGCCATTTTTAAGGTCGCGTTCTACATAGATATCCAAGAAAGTTGACGTACGTCCTAGAGACATTGCTGCTCCGTTTTGTTCTTTGATGGCTGCTAGATAGCCTAAATATAACCATTGGAATGCTTCTCTTGCAGTTTGTGCAGGTTGAGAAATATCAAACCCGTAGATTGTACCAAGTTCTTTCAATTCGCTTAATGCACGAATTTGTTCACTTAATTCTTCACGTTGGCGAATGATATCGTCTGACATCGTGCCATTGCCGCAATACAACAAGTCTTGTTGTTTTTCTTTGATCAAGTAATCCACACCATACAATGCTACGCGACGGTAGTCACCGATGATACGACCACGACCATAAGCATCAGGAAGTCCAGTGATAACACCAGAACGGCGTGCAGCTCTGATTTCAGGAGTGTACGCATCAAATACACCTTGGTTGTGTGTTTTACGGTAGTCACGGAAGATGTGAGAAACTTCAGAATCAATTTCATACCCATAAGATTCTGCTGATTGTTCTGACATTCTGATACCGCCGAACGGTTGCAAGCTGCGTTTGAAAGGTTTGTCTGTTTGGAACCCGACAACTGTTTCTAACTCTTTGTTTAAATAGCCCGGGCCGTGAGAAGTAATCGTTGAAACGATTTTAGTATCCATGTCTAAAACGCCGCCAGCGTCACGTTCTTGCTTGTTCAAGTCCATAACTTGATCCCAAAGCTTTGTAGTTGCTTCAGTTGGGCCAGCTAAAAATTCGTCTGTTCCGTCATAAGGTGTGTAGTTTTCTTGGATGAAGTCGCGTACGTTAACTTCTTCTTTCCAAGTTTTTCCTTTAAATCCATTCCATTGTTCCATTTGATGGACCTCCTTAAATTTTCTGTTCACTAAGTGTAACAGCTTTACGTGAATAGTATAACACAAAGCGTTTGCATTGCAAGCATTTACAAGAATTATTTTTAACAAAATTAGCTATTAAAACATAAAATGCAACGAAACAGCTTTTAAATCAACGTTTTTTAAATGTGAATTTTTTATTAAAGTCCATTTTTTGAAAATGTGAAAAATTAATTATATAGAAAAAAACACGCGTCTGTATTGGTACAGATACGTGTTTTACATTTAACTTATAGTACAGAATCTTCTTGAATCGCAGGATCAATCACTCGAGCAACTTCATGGATCAAGCCGCCGGATTTTTCATCGGTAACAAAGGACCCATTCGATGTCCGGTCATTGATTGGGATTTGATTCGTCTCGATCTCGATCATTTGCCCCTTTTGAGTAGTCAAAATCAGGGATTGGTTTTCACCGCTTCCCATATAAACAATCCGATGAGGATTTTTCTTTAACTCTCTGAGAACCATCAGTCCTCGTTTCGCTCGTCCTAACTGACTGATTTCTTGAGCCAGCATTCGTTTGACCGCCCCTCGCTGAGTGACCATGATTACAGGCGTATCTCCTTCCGAGTAAACCAATAATCCATTGACGATCTGATCATCTTCTTTAAGATTCATCGCTTTGACTCCAGCAGCTTTTGGTCCTACAACAGGCACTTCGGCTAATGGATAGCGTAGGCCAAAAGCACGATAACTAACTAGAAAGACATCCAACGGCTCATTTTGATCCGCTAAATACACGTTGACAAGTTCATCGGCCTCATCTTTTAGTTTCATCATAGTCAATGGCCGACTCTTGTACGTACGCCAAGGTTCAAATTCTGTCATTCTTGTTTGTTTAATCATACCGTTTTTGCTAATCAGCACGAAATTCTTTTGCGGATCAAGTTCTTGATAGGTGAATACAGCTAAAATGGTTTCTTCAGTCGCTAGATTCATTACCGTTTGCGAAATATGTTCCCCTAGATCTTTCCATTTGAGATCCGGCAACTCATGAATGGGGCGATAAATGACGTTCCCTTTATTGGTCACCAGCAACAAATGATCCAATGTGCTTGCTTGCCCGCTATAAAGCAGTGCATCGCCTTCTTTCATGCCTAACTCTTCTGGCTTAGAAGCGCCATAAGACCGCAAGCTGCTGCGTTTGACATAGCCATCTGTCGTAACAGTTACCACAACATCTTCTTGGGCGACAAGTACTTGGGTCTCGATTTTGATTTCTTGGATCTCTGCTTCAATCTCGGTCATCCGATCAGAGTGATATTTCTTCTTGATTTCTCTTAGCTCTTTTTTGATGACTTTTAATAATTCCGTTTCTTCATTCAAAATTTTCGTCAATTCGCGAATCGTTTCAGCTAATTCTTGGGCTTCTGCCTGTAATTGCGTGATATCTGTATTAGTCAAGCGATACAATTGCAATGTTACAATGGCTTCTGCCTGTTCTTCTGTAAACCCATGCTGAACGACCAGATTATTTTTTGCATCTTTTTTGTCTTTACTGCTGCGGATTGTCGCGATCACTTCATCGAGGATCGAAAGAGCCTTCATCAACCCATCAACGATGTGCTGACGTTTCTGCGCTTTCTTCAGCTCATAGCGGCTCCGCTTAGCAATGACTTCCCGACGGTGTTTCACATAACTTTCTAAGATATGTTTCAACCCGACTTGCTGCGGCCGCATTTCATCGATGGCTACCATGTTGAAATTGTAGTTGATTTGCAGTTCCGTATTTTTAAATAGATAGTTCAAAATTCCTTGAGCATTGGCATCTTTTTTCAGCTCAACCACAATTTGCAAACCGGTACGGTCCGTTTCGTCCCGGACCTCGGCAATCCCATCGATTTTTTTGTTTAAACGAATCTCATCCATTTTTTTGACCAGATTCGCTTTATTGACTTCGTAAGGAATCTCATTGATGACAATTTGCTGTTTGCCGCCTTTGATATCTTCGATTCTAGTCTTTGAACGTAAGATCACTTTCCCACGACCTGTTTCATATGCCTTCTTGATTTCTTCTTTTCCTTGTAAGATGCCGCCAGTTGGGAAATCTGGACCTGGAATGAATTCCATCAATTTATCCAATGAGGCGTTCGGGTGATCAATCAAATAAATCGTTCCGTCAATGACTTCACTTAAATTGTGTGTGGGAATTTCAGTTGCATAACCGGCAGAGATCCCTGTCGACCCGTTGACCAGCAGATTGGGATATTTTGCTGGCAAAACAGTTGGTTCCTTTTCGGTATCGTCAAAATTCCAAACTAACTCAACGGTATCTTTTTCAATATCCTTCAATAATTCTCCGCTTAATTCAGACAAACGGGCTTCTGTATAACGCATAGCTGCTGGCGGATCACCATCCATACTCCCGTTATTCCCGTGCATTTCGATCAGGATTTGTCTTAATTTCCAGTCTTGACTCATACGGACCATGGCTTCATAAATACTGGAATCTCCATGGGGATGAAAATTCCCCATGATATTCCCTACAGATTTTGCGGACTTACGAAATCCTTTGTCATAAGTATTTCCATCTTGATTCATGGCAAACAAAATTCGTCGCTGAACGGGCTTTAGGCCATCTCGAATATCCGGTAATGCCCGTTCTTGGATAATATATTTAGAGTATCTGCCGAAACGGTCCCCCATCACTTCTTCTAATGTTAATTCTTGTATATTGTTTTTATGTTCCAAGAGATCCCCTCCTAATCCTCAGACAAGCTGATTGCTGAAATTTGCTCAGCTTCTTGTAATTTTTCTTCGACCAATCCAGGGATCGTCTCTTCTTTTTTCTCTAAAATACTGCCGTCTTCTTCCAAGCTGAATTGGACATGGCTTTCGATCCACTTCCGCCGCGGTTCTACTTTATCACCCATCAATGTAGTAACCCGTCGTTCCGCTTGTGCCGCATCATCGATTCGAACACGGATCAATGTTCTTGTTTCTGGGTCCATCGTAGTCTCCCAAAGTTGATCTGCATTCATCTCACCTAACCCTTTGTACCGTTGCAGCATATAGCCTTTACCAATTTTTTTGGTCACCGCGTTTAATTCGTCATCTGTCCAGGCATATTCAACTACGGCTTTTTTGCCTAGGCCTTTTGAAACTTTGTACAAAGGCGGCAATGCAATATAAACTTTGCCAGCTTCGATCAATGGTTTCATATAGCGATAAAAGAAGGTCAGCAACAAGACTTGGATATGAGCACCATCTGTATCTGCATCGGTCATGATGATCACTTTGTCATAATTGCAGTCTTCGATCGAAAATTCTGGACCAACACCTGCGCCGATCGTGTAGATCATAGTATTGATTTCTTCATTTTTCAAAATGTCTTGCATTTTGGCTTTCTCGGTATTGATGACTTTTCCACGTAACGGAAGAATTGCTTGAAACTTACGGTCTCGGCCTTGTTTGGCTGATCCACCAGCCGAGTCTCCTTCGACTAAGTACAACTCATTTTTTTTCGGATTACGAGACTGGGCTGGTGTCAATTTTCCAGATAACAACGATTCGCCCTTTTTGCGTTTTTTCCCACTGCGGCTTTCTTCTCGTGCTTTCCGAGCAGCTTCCCGCGCTTCCCGAGCCTTGATGGCTTTACGGACAAGCATTTGGCTCATCTCGCTATTTTCTTGCAAGTAATAACCCAGTTGTTCACCAATCACATTGTCTACCGCATTTCGTGCGATCGGCGTTCCTAGTTTTTCTTTTGTTTGACCTTCAAATTGAAGCAGATTCTCTGGTACCCGAATCGACAGAACTGCCGCTAAACCTTCCCGAAAATCACTGCCTTCCAGATTTTTGTCCTTTTCTTTCAGCAGGCCGACCTTTCGAGCATATTCATTGAAAGCTTTAGTCATAGAGATCTTCATTCCCACTTCATGGGTACCGCCGTCTTTCGTACGCACGTTATTTACAAATGATAGGACATTTTCGGAATACCCATCATTATATTGGAAAGCAACTTCCACTTCGATTGCTTCTTTTGTGCCAGAAAAATACACAACAGGCGTCAATGTATCTTTTTCTTCGTTTAAATAATCAACAAACTCTTTGATTCCTTCTTCAAATAAAAAGACCTCTTGCTGCAATTCAGCCCGCTCATCTGTTAGGGTGATTTTCACTCCTCTTAATAAGAAAGCTGATTCTCGCAATCGTTCTGCTAACGTGTCATAAGAAAATTTCGTTGTTGTAAAAATCGTGTCATCCGGCTTGAAACGTACGGTTGTTCCAGTTGCTTTCCGCGTCTTTCCGATTTTTTTCAATGTACCGTCAGGTTTGCCACCATCTTTGAATTTCTCTTGGTATTCGATACCATCTCGTACGATAGAAACTTCTAGCCAGCTTGATAGCGCATTTACGACACTGGCACCCACTCCGTGGAGTCCGCCTGATGTCTTATAGCCCCCTTGGCCGAATTTGCCGCCAGCATGCAGTACAGTAAAGATGACTTCGACTGTTGGGATTCCTGAAGCATGCATTCCCACCGGCATTCCACGACCATTGTCTCGCACACTGATACTATTGTCTTTGTGGATAGTGACATCAATTTCATTCCCGAATCCTGATAGTGCTTCGTCGACCGCATTATCAACGATTTCGTAGACCAAATGGTGCAAGCCTCGGCCGTCAGTCGATCCGATATACATACCAGGTCGCTTTCTCACTGCCTCCAAGCCTTCTAGGACTTGTATCGAGGCATCATTATACTCTGTGGTTTTCTTTGCCAAAGCCACCGCTCCTTTAACTAAATTAAGTGGGTTTCCGCGGAAACCCAACATGAATGATTCGCAAAAAAAATCTTAACATAAAATCGGCTTTTTTCAAGCGAACATTTTTCTAAACTATCTTATCCTTTTTCCTACCGTTCGACAAGGCAAAGTCACTTTTAGCTTTTGGATGATCCATCTATCATTGCTCGTTTATCCATAGCTTCAGTATTTTCTTATTGTTGCTGCGACGGTTTCATGCTAAAATTGCTCTAGACTTTCAAGGAAAGTGGGTTATCATGAAGACGATTCTGTTACTATTTATTGCTTATTTGCTCGGTTCGATTCCCTCTGGTGTCTGGATCGGTCAGCTATTCTTCAAAAAAGACATTCGCCAATTTGGCAGCGGGAATACAGGAACTACGAATACCTTTCGTGTTCTTGGCAAATCAGCTGGCGTCATTGTTTTATTGATGGATATTCTGAAAGGTACCTTGGCTACTTGTTTGCCGGCGATCTTTTCAGTCACAACAATCAATCCTCTTTGGTTTGGTGTTTGTGCTATTCTAGGTCACACGTTTCCAATTTTTGCCAAGTTCAAAGGCGGGAAAGCGGTGGCGACCAGCGCAGGCATGCTTTTAGGCTACAATCCAATTTTCTTCATTTATTCAGCGCTTATTTTTGTGATTTGTTTGTTCATAACCAGCATGGTCAGCCTGACAAGTATGATTGCAGCCTGCTTGATCACTTTGTCGACAATCCTATTGCCTTATGTCGCACCAATGATTTTACCAAAACAAAATTGGTTATTGACGTGTATCGCAATTGGTGTCACCTGTTTTATTTTTATCCGTCATCGTGAAAATATCAAGCGGATCAAAGACGGCACAGAGAGCCGTATCTCTTTTGGTCTTAATAAAAAAGAATAGGAGAAGCTGGGAAAAGTCATTCATGACTTTCGTCCCAGCTTCTTTTTTTCTTATTCACATAGGCTTACTTAACTGTGATCGAATATTTCGTTTCAAATTGCTCGTTGGCTGCCAAGCGTTGGATTCCTGTTTTTTCATGTAGTTCGCCACTAGTCTCTAAGGTATCTGCAATACCTACCCATGGCTCAATACATAAAAAAGGAGATTCTACTGGATAAGTCGTCCAAAAGCCAACGTAAGGCATATTATTATAGCTCAATGTCACACTGTGAGGAGATTTTTCACTGCGGATCGAAAATGAATTCAACCCTTTCGTTTCATAAATCAAGGCATCGTTCTTAAACATCTCATGAGTCAACCGTAGATCAGTGTTCGTTTGTCCCAATGTCCGCTGCTCCAGATCGATATAATTGCCTACCAACGGCAATTTTACACGAGATTTCTTAGGTGAGAATGTGAGATAAAAATCTTCAAATACATTATCCTCTCCTAACGGTACATTGAATGCAGGATGACCACCGATAGAGAAGAACATGTCTTCCTGACTATCATTTACGACTTGATACTTGACTACAAGACCGTCTCCACCTAATTCGTAACTAACAAACAACTGAAAATCAAAGGGATAGTTGCTCTTTGTCTCCTCACTGCTAGCTAGTAGTAAACGAACATAATCTACTTTGTGCTCCACGACTTCAAACATCATGTCTCGAGCAAAACCATGCCGTGGCAGATGATACGTTTCACCTTTGTAGCGGTATTGATTGTCCTTCAACGCACCCACTATCGGAAATAAGATTGGTGCATGCTTTCCCCAATGTGCAGGATCAGCTTGCCAAATATATTCTAAGTTGGTATTCACATCAATCAAACTTTGCAGTTCGGCTCCTTTTTCGGCAATTGTTGCCTGCAAATGCCCTGCGCTGATCGTAACTGTCATATCGCCATCTCCTAATATTGATGTTTGTTCAATTCCTCTTTGAAACGACTATTCAACACTTTTAAATAAGTTCCTTTCATTCCCAAGGAACGTGACTCAATAATACCTGCTGATTCCAGTTTGCGCAATGCATTTACAATAACAGAACGTGTAATACCGATTCGATCCGCAATACTAGAAGCGGTCAAACGTCCTTCATCCCCTTCTAATGCTTCAAAAATCGCTTGGACAGCTTTCAATTCGCTGTATGACAGTGTATTGATCGCCATTTGTACGGCAGTCGCACTACGAACGTCTTCTTCGATATTGCGGGATTTTTGATAAAGAAACTGCATGCCAACTACAGTTGCACTGTATTCTGCTAAGACAAGATCATCGTCATCGAACGTTTTTTCAATCCGAGACAAAATGATCGTGCCCAACCGTTCGCCTGCACCATAAATGGGCACGATTGTTGTTAAACCATTCGGATATAACTCCCGCATCTCAATAGGAAAAGCAGTCATATCGTTGCTGATGGGAACATTTGCTTCTGTCGAAGATAAATTATCTACTAAACTTGTATAATTTTTAGGAAACTGTTTTTCTACAAACATCTTTTTGATACGTTCATTGTTGACATCATGCGTCTCAACGAATCCCAACACACTACCGTCACTACTGATAATATAAGCATTGCTATCGAGTATGTCACCTAAAATAACCGCCATTTTATCATAAGGCAAATCAGATGCCAGATTGAAGGTATTTTTTTGTTGCAGTAATTCATTGATTTGTCGTGTCTTTTCTAAAAGTGTTTTCATTGGTTCTCTCCCTTTATAAAATATACCGGCTTAGGTCTTCATCTTTGGCAATAGAAGCAAGTTTGTCTTCAACGTACGCTTCTGTAATAGTGATTTCTCCCATTTGCATGTCGGATGCTTCAAACAATAAGTCTTCAAGTAACTTTTCTAGAATTGTGTGTAAGCGACGGGCGCCAATGTTATCTGTATCGCGATTCACTTGAAAGGCAATTTCCGCAATTTTTTGGATTGCTTCCAGCGTAAAAGTGACTGTCACATTCTCTGTCCCCAACAAGGCAATATACTGCTTGATCAAAGCATTGTTTGGCTCCGTCAGGATCTTGACAAAGTCTTCTTTCGTTAAATCATCAAGTTCTACACGAATCGGGAAGCGTCCTTGTAATTCAGGGATCAAATCACTTGGTTTTGACAAATGAAAGGCACCTGAAGCAATGAATAGGATATGGTCAGTTTGTAAAGGGCCGTATTTCGTGTTGACTTGTGATCCTTCTACGATCGGTAAAATATCCCGTTGCACACCTTCACGAGAAACTTCGCCTGATTGTTGCGATTTTGATGTGATCTTATCGATTTCATCAAGGAAGATGATCCCGCTAGATTCGGCTAAACGCAATGCCGCACTATGGATATCCGCATCATTCACTAATTTTGAAGATTCCTCTTGGATCAATAATTCTCGAGCTTCTTTTACCGTTACTGTCCGTTCGATTTTCTTTTGCGGTTTCAATGCACCTAATGTTTCATTCAAATCGATCCCCATTTGTTCCAATCCATTGTTCATCATTGGTGACTGTGTTTTTGGTTCATCCACCTGGATCGTTACTTCACGATTGTCCAATAAGCCTTTTTCTAATTGCTCATAAATGGCTTGACGGTTGCTGCGGATTTCGTCCGTCAGTTCTTCTTTTGGTTCTTCTGCCTGCTGACCAGGATTGAACATATTCATCATTTGTTCATATGGATTCGTGGATTTCTTTTGCTCTTTTTTGATTCCAGGTACCAGTACTTTAACCAGTCGACGATTGGCTTTCTTTTCTGCCTGCAGCCGAACGTTTTTGTATTGCTCTTTTTTTACGATCTGGATGGCATTTTCCACAAGATCCCGAATCATTGATTCCACGTCACGTCCGACATAACCGACTTCGGTGAACTTAGTTGCTTCTAATTTAACGAAAGGCGCATCAACGATCTTCGCTAATCGGCGAGCAATTTCTGTTTTTCCGACACCAGTCGGTCCGATCATTAAAATATTCTTCGGCGTCACATCTTGCTGCATTTTCTCATCCAACTGGAGACGACGGTAGCGATTACGTAAAGCTACTGCAACAGATTTCTTGGCACTAGTTTGGCCAACAATGTATTGATCTAATTCTTTGACGATTTCTTTTGGTGATATATTTTGATTTGTCATAGCTTCATCCCTCTTTAAAACTCTTCAACAATAATGTTGTGATTGGTAAAGACACAAATATCAGCGGCGATATTCAATGCTCCTTCAGCAATTTCTTTTGCAGAAAGATCACCGCCGTAACGTTTCATCGCTCTAGCTGCAGCGAGTGCATAATTGCCGCCAGAACCGATAGCCAAAATCCCTTCATCTGGTGAAATGACTTCTCCTGTCCCAGAAACCAAGAGCATTTCTTCCTGATTCATCACGATCAGCATTGCTTCTAGTTTCTGCATCGATTGCTGTGTCCGCCATTCTTGCGCTAACTCAACAGCAGCACGTTGTAAGTTGCCGTTGTATTCATTGAGTTTTCCTTCAAATTTTTCTTCCAGTGTGAAAGCATCTGCCACACTTCCAGCAAATCCAACTACGACTTCACCGTTATAGATTCGGCGTACTTTGCGTGCCGTCCCCTTCATGACGACTTGTTCTCCCATTGTTACTTGACCATCTCCGGCCATTGCGAATTTGCCATCTTTTTCAACAGCACAAATCGTTGTTGAATGAAAAGGTGATTTCATAATTCTTTCCTCCTGTCGCCAATTTTTAAGCTCTTGGATGAAATTGGCGGTAATTTTTTTGCAAGCTGTCTTTTGTGACATGGGCATAGATCTGCGTCGTAGATAAGTTGGCATGGCCTAACAATTCTTGAACGGTCCGCATATCAGCCCCGTGATTTAATAAGTGAGTGGCAAATGTGTGCCTCAACATGTGGGGGTGGATCTTGCTGTCCAAACTACTTTTGCGAATGATTTGATTCAACACATACTCAATCCCCGTCGCTGTGATTCCGTCACCTAAATGATTGACGAAAACAATCTCATGCCGTTTGTGGTGTTTCTCCATCAACTGTTGGCGTCCAGCTGAGACATAGTCTCGCAACGCTTCTTGCGCATAGCTGCCAAAAGGAACATAACGATCCTTGTTTCCTTTCCCATGGATCAACAATACACCATTCTCCCAATCAACGTCTGACAAGGTTAGGTTGCTGCATTCGCTGACCCGCAGTCCGGATCCATACAGGATCTCCAACAAAGCTCGATTTCGTTGCTGCAAAGGTTCGTGCCCTTTTACACTTTCAAAAAGTGCCTCCATTTCTTTTTCATAAAAAAAACGCGGTAATTTTGCGTTCTTTTTCTTTAAGTGAATATAAGCGAATGGATTTTCTTTAATGACTTCGTGTTTCGTTAAAAAGTGATAGAACGACCGCAAACTGGCCATTTTACGGCTGATCGAATTGCGACTGTAATTGCGCTCATTCAAAAAACTAAGGTATACTCTGACGTCACGGTGATCAATGGCAAGAAAGTCTTCATTGCCAGACTCTTTTAAAAAACGAAAGAAATCCTCCATGTCTTCTTGGTAAGCAGACTTGGTCTTATCAGAATAGCCTCGTTCAACAATTAGATAACGAAAAAAATCATTTTGAAGTTCGTTCTCCGGCAAACTAATCCCCCATTTCATGACTCGAAATAACTGTATCATAGAGTTTTAAAAAAAACAAACGAATTGTCAGAATTTAACCAATATTTCAAAGTTTAGACATAATTATGAAAATTCTTTAAGGGAGAATTTAGAAAAGATCCGCAGGTTTCTCGAAGCTTTTTTTGATTGTTATGATTTACACGAAAACTTGCGAAGGACTTGCCCCAAATTCAACTTGGCATATGCTTTGCCTACAGTAGCTTCTCACTGTGAACTAAGTAGAACTTGCGTTCCACTCTTTCCAGAGTCAGCCGTAGAAAATTCTTTCAAGGTTGCTACCCTCGCTTTGCTCCCCGCTGCTCATCATCTGCTCTGCCGCTCTTTCGAGTGTCAGTCGCAGTGATTCATACGAAGGTTACTACGCTCGCTTTGCTCGCCGCTGCTCATCATCAACTCTGCCTTGCTTCGCAAGCCACTCGTTGTGATTCGCAGCAAAAACGCACTCGTTTGAGTGCGTTGTTTGGGTTATTCGATTGGTTGGGTGTCATTGTCTGTGTTTGGTTGATTTTCTACTGGCTTTTGGCTTTCGATGGCTGCTACTAACTCTTTGTTTCCTTGTTTAGTAGACATGGTTTGATTAATGAGATTGACTAAATCGAGGCCAGTTGTTTCTTTGATAGTATCAAATGTCCGTGCCAAGCCGGCTTCTCCCATGTCGTGGAGTCCGTCGTTGCCTCCAAAGCTGACCACTTTATCGATGTTGCTAAGTGGCGCATTAACTTCTTTGGCAATTTCAGGCAATACTTTGATGAATTCCATCAAAATACCTGCTTCATTCAGTTTAGTTAAAGCAATCGCCATTTTTTCGCGACTTTCGGCTTCTGCTTGACCGACTTTAGCGATTCTTTCAGCATCTGCCGAACCGAGTTTTTCGATTCTCTCTGCTTCTGCTTGGGCAGCTAGTTTCACTTTTTCAGCCTCTGCTTGGGCACGAGCAATTTCTCTTGCTTTATCTGCCAAGGCATTTTGTTCTACAACATATTTATCGGCTTCTGCTTTTTTACGGACTGTAGCATTCAATTCTTTTTCCGTCAGTTCAGCTTGCTTTTCTTGGATCTCGATGTTCTTTTCTTGTTCGATCAATTGGACTTTCATTTTTTCGCCCACAGCAATCTGTTCTGCTTTAGCATCTGCTACTTCCCGTTCTTGTTTGTATTGTGCTTGTTTCAATGCCATATCTTTCGTTGCTTCTGCGATTTCCGTTTGGCGACGAATTTCCTCGTGCTGTGCCAACTGTTCATTTTCGGCTTGCTTGATTCGTGTTTCTCTTAATGCATTTGATTCTGCAACTTCTGCATTCTTCTTCACTTCAGCAATCTGCGGTCGTCCTAAGGCATCTAAGTAGCCGTTACTGTCACTAACATCTTTGATCGTAAATGAAACGATCTCTAATCCCATTTTTTTCAAGTCAGTAGATGCGACTTCTTGTACTTGTTCCGCAAAATCATCTCGATTTTTGTAAATTGCTTCAACGGTCATTGTCCCTAGAATCGCCCGCAAGTGGCCTTCCAGTACTTCTTGTGCTTCATCTTCCAACTCGCCGGTTGATTTGCCTAAGTATTGTTCTGCAGCTGTTTTGATCGATTCCGTACTGTTACCAACTTTAACTAAAACCGTCGCACTTGCTTTGATCGGTACCCCTTGTTCGGTATAAACTTCTGGTGTGCCAATTTCAAGTTTATGCGTCAGTAAACTCAATTTATGTGCTTTTTGAACAATTGGGATCACGAATGTTCCGCTATTTTTTAAAATCTTGATGCCTTCTTTACCTAAAAATGACCCCGTTACGATCAACGCTTCATCTGGCTTGCCGATTCGGTAACGAATCATTAAAAATGCGATCAATAACACGACTAAAACGATGATCCATAAAATTGGATTACTTAAAAAATCTAATGCATTCCCTGTATCTAACATTTTCCAACACTCCCTATTCAATAAAATTGTGGTTTTCTACCACTAAAGCAATACCTTTTTTGTCAAAATCAACAATAATCACTTTGGTTCCGACTGGTAATTCTCGCTTTTCCCGAATATCCTCTTCTTTATAGAACTTTGCCGGATAAACAGAACGCGCTGTCTTACTGCCAATCTCCATCACTTCACCGAGGGTATTTCCGACGATCTTTTCTGTCAATTCACCAATCAAAAAATCTTCATGACCAAGAACATTGCTACGATTTTTATCTGTCAAGCGATTGAAAAGCCACATAAACGGGCCTAGCAACAAACTGAAAAGCAGAAAAACGGCAAATATCAAAACAAATAGTACAATCAGCCAGCCCACTATTTGAATATAAGATGGAAACTGCTGCAGATACTCTTGAAGCAATGTGACCCATTCCCCAATCACGATCGTCACCACCTTCGCTATTGTTACTGTTAATCATATGATAACCGCTACCAAGTTTCAAGACAATTCAAAAAAAAACTTTCTCAACAATTTCTCGTGAGAAAGTTTTCGACAATTAATTTGCAACTGTTTCTTTGGCAGCCTCTAAAGCTGTAAGCGCACGATTAGCCAATGCCTCATAACGGGATTTTTTATCTTTGATTCGTTCGGGCAGTTCAGGAAGCAAGCCAAAATTGGCATTCATTGGTTGAAAATGTTTGCCTTCTGCATGCGTAATGTAATACGCCATGCTGCCGATTGTTGTTTCCTGCGGAAAGATGATTGGTTCTTCCCCTTTTGCAAGTTTTGCTGCATTGATTCCAGCTACTAGACCGCTAGCCGCACTTTCAACATACCCTTCTACTCCTGTCATTTGACCAGCAAAAAACAAGTCATCACGTTTGCGAGATTGATAGGTTTGTTGCAGAAGTTCTGGCGAGTTCATGAAACTATTCCGATGCATTACACCATAGCGGACAAATTCAGCTTGCTCTAATCCAGGGATCATCCGAAAGACCCGTTTTTGTTCTCCCCATTTTAGATGCGTTTGGAAACCTACAATGTTGTACAACGAGGCAGCAGCGTTATCTTGACGCAATTGGATCACTGCATAAGGCCGTTTGCCTGTCTTAGGATCTTCCAAACCAACAGGTTTCATTGGTCCAAACAACATCGTCTTTGGACCACGAGAGGCCATCACTTCAATTGGCATACAGCCTTCAAAGAATTTCTCTTTTTCAAACTCTTTCAAAGGAGCGACTTCGGCATTTACCAAGGCTTCACGAAAGGCATAAAATTCTTCTTCGTTCATCGGACAATTCAGGTATGCTGCTTCTCCTTTGTCGTATCGTGATTTCAAGTAAACTTTATCCATATCAATAGTTGATTTATCAATGATTGGCGCTGCGGCATCATAGAAATAGAAGCCTTCCGACCCATTGAATGCTTGAATCGCCTTGGATAACGGTTCTGAAGTCAATGGTCCAGTAGCGATTACCGTAATTCCTTCTGGGATTTCGGTGATCTCTTCTTCGATCACTGTTACCAACGGATGTTCTTTCACCCGCTTTGTAACTAATTCAGAAAAATCGTCCCGATCAACGGCTAGTGCACCACCAGCCGGAACCGCTGTCTGATCGGCCGAAGAGATAATAACCGAATTCAAGCGGCGCATTTCTTCTTTCAAAACACCTACTGCATTGGTTAAATTGTTTCCTCTAAGAGAATTTGTACAAACAAGTTCCGCAAAATTATTCGTATGATGGGCTTCTGTCGTTTTCTTAGGACGCATTTCATACAAATTGACAGCCACTCCTGCCTCAGCAGCTTGCCAAGCAGCTTCGCTTCCTGCTAATCCAGCACCAATTACATTGATTTTTTTCATACTTCGTCTCCTTTATAGTAAAAGAGTCTGTGCCAAAAGTCATCAAAACAAAAAATAACCCTTACATTGGCAGATGCTGATCTTCAGATCACCGTTTGTCTCTGCTTATTTTTTATTCTATTCCTTGTGTCACAGCTCTGTTTTTTGAAAAGGAACGCAGAAGTCTGCTGTCTCTCAGCAGATACTTCTTGCGCTCACTTCATTTTTTTTATTGAGAGGTCAAAAACGATCGATAGCTTACTTTTGAACATCTTCCTCATAATCACCTTTGATACAAACGACTTGCTTGCCGCCTTTGACTTTCTTTTCAACCAAATAGTTGTCACATTTTGGACAGTTTCTGCCTACTGGTTTATCCCATGACGTAAAGTCACATTCTGGATAGCGTGTGCAGCCAAAGAAAATTCGGTTCTTCTTGGATTTTCTTTCAACAACTTGTCCTTGGTGACAAACTGGACATTCCACTCCGATTTCTTTGACGATCGGTTTTGTATTTCGACAATCTGGAAAATTGCTACAAGCATAAAATTTTCCATAACGACCTAGCTTGATGACCATTGGATGACCGCAAATATCGCAATCGAAGCCAGCGGGTTCATCTTTTATCTGGATTTTCTCAATATTTTCTTCCGCATTGGATAATTCTTTTTCAAATGGTCGATAGAATTGGTCCACGACTTTGATCCATTCTTGTTTGCCCGCTTCAATACTATCTAAGCTGCTTTCCATCTCGGCTGTGAAATGGGTATCGACGATTTGAGGGAAGAATTCCTCGATCAACGAATTAACAATTTCTCCCAATTCAGTTGGTTCAAAACGTTTTTGAGTTAATTTAACGTAATAGCGCCGTTGGATCGTTTCTAAAGTTGGTGCATAAGTCGATGGACGCCCTACACCATTTTCTTCTAAAGTTTTGATCAACGTTGCTTCGCTAAAACGAGCAGGTGGTTGTGTGAAGTGTTGTTTTGGTTCGATAGAGATCGACTGAACAACGTCCCCTTCGTTTAATTCCGGCAAAATATTCTCTTTGTCTTCTTTGCCGTCATCTCGTCCCTCAACATACACTTGCATGAATCCTTTAAATTTGATTTTGGATCCGTTAGCTATGAATATGACGCCATTCTGCTGTAGCGTCACTTTCATTGTATCCAAAATCGCAGGGGTCATTTGGCTGGCTACAAAACGAGACCAAATCAAGCGATAGAGTTTCAACTGATCTTTGTCCAAGTACTTTTCCATTTCTTCTGGTGTACGCATGACGCTTGTAGGACGTACAGCCTCGTGGGCATCTTGCGCCCCTTGCGCATTCTTGATTTTCTTGCCACCATGAGCTGAAAAAGCTGAGCCATAGGTTGTTTCGATGAATTCCGCCGCTTCTCCTTTAGCTGTATCCGCGATCCGTGTAGAATCGGTACGCATATAGGTGATCAACCCCACCGTTCCTTGCTTGCCTAATGGGATTCCTTCATAAAGCTGTTGGGCTACCATCATTGTTTTACGTGTACGGAAATTCAGTTTGCGGGCTGCCTCTTGTTGAAGACTGCTGGTTGTAAAAGGAGCCGAAGGATTGCGTTTTCGTTCTTTCTTTTCTACCTTGGTCACTTGGTAATCTTTGCCATCTAAACGATCGGTCACTTCTTTGATGCTTTCAGCGTTTGGTAGTTTTTTCTTTTTACCATCTAGCCCCCAGAAAGCCGCCTTGAACTTTTTCGTTGCTTTTTTAAAGTTGCCATCGATACTCCAGTATTCTTCAGGTATAAACTCGCGGATTTCTTTTTCGCGATCAATGATGATTTTCAATGCTACTGACTGAACACGGCCCGCACTCAACCCTTTTTTGACTTTGCGCCATAAAATTGGACTAATCGAATAACCTACCAGACGGTCCAACACCCGACGAGCTTGCTGCGCATCTACTAAATCGACATCAATCGTACGAGGTTCTTTGAACGCAGCTTTAACTGCATCTTTTGTGATTTCATTAAAAACGACCCGGTTCTTTTCTTTTAAATCTAGTCCTAGCAAGAAAGCTAAATGCCAAGCAATAGCTTCCCCTTCTCTATCCGGGTCACTTGCGAGATAAACTTTTTCTGCTTTTTTAGCTGCAGAACGAAGGCTCTTGATGACATCGCCTTTGCCGCGAATCGAGATGTAATGAGGTTCATAGTCATTTTCGACGTCAATGCCCATTTTGCTTTTCGGCAAATCACGAATATGTCCAACACTCGCAACAACTTTATAGTTGCGCCCGAGGTATTTTTCAATGGTTTTCGCCTTTGCTGGCGACTCCACGATCACTAGATATTTATATGCCATATAAAAAATGGCTCCTTCCTTCATTTTTTCCTACTATAATATATTCGGCAAACAATCCACTTGCTTTCCAAACATCCAAATCGTAGCTTATCATAGCTTTCAGAAAAAGTTTTGTCAAGAAAGGATCATCATAAGTTCAAAAGCCTAAGGCAATTCTTCTAAGATATCTTCTGCTGTCAGCGTGCATTTTGCTCCATCTTGAATCAACTGATGACACCCCTTTGATCGATCGGTCAAAGCTTCTCCAGGCACGGCAAATACATCCTTCCCATTTTCTAAAGCCAACTGTGCAGTAATCAAAGAGCCACTCTTTTCTTTGGCTTCAATCACACAAACTGCCTGTGCGATTCCCGCAATCAGTCGATTCCGCATGGGAAAATGATGTTTATGCGGCAATGTTCCTCGCGAATATTCACTAACCAGCAAATGTTCCTGCTTGATCTGAGAATAAAGACGTTGCGAACTCTTAGGATAACACTGATCCAGTCCCGTTCCTATAACTGCAATGGTTTGTCCACCACTTTCAATCGCTGCTTCATGGGCGAAACTATCTAATCCCTGGGCAAGGCCGCTAACGATCAAGTACTTCTTTTTCACTAGTTCCGGAATGATTTTTCTACAAATCTGCTGACCGTAGCTTGTCGCTTGTCTAGCACCGACAACAGCCAGTGAAGGCTTTTGGAGTAATGCCAGATTCCCTTCGTAAAAGAGGATCAATGGTGGATCAGCGATTTTTCTCAGTGCAGGTGGGTAGTCTTTTGAAAAAAAGGTGATAAATGACTGGTCGGCCATTTTTTCCGCTAAGTCACTCTCTGTCAACTGATGCCACGACTGTTGAAAACGACGAATATTGCGTGTGATCCCTGTCATTTGAATAACTTCTTCAGCCGTTATAGTCCAATTTTCTTGTGCGAGGCAGCCTTTGACCACCTGCCACTGACTTTGAATACCGACTCCTTGTACAAATGACAAGCGAAGGAGGATTTTATCGAAGGGCGTACATTCCTGAAAGTACATAAAACAACCTCATTTCTAAAGAATCTCACTAATAAGATTCGTAAAAATGAGGCTGTTTGATGAATTATTTTACGTACTGTTTTACTGGTGCAAACGTTTTGCGATGGATAGGACAAATCCCATGGGCAGCTAATCCTTCTAAATGGGTTTTCGTACCGTAACCAGCATTTTGATCAAATCCATAATGAGGAAAAACACCATGATAATCTTTCATTAAATTATCCCGAAATACCTTAGCCATGATACTTGCAGCAGCGATAGAGATCGACCGCGCATCCCCTTTGATCAGACTGGTCTGAGGAATATCGGTATCAAGCGTCATAGCGTCCACCAATAAATGCTCTGGTGTAATCGATAAGTCAGCTAGCGCTCGTTTCATCGCATTCTTACTGGCTTGATAAATGTTCACACGATCAATTTCCTCATGATCTGCAATACCGATGCCAATCGCTACCGCTTTATTTTGGATCTCAATAAATAATTCTTCTCTTTTTTTCGCAGAAAGTTGTTTCGAATCATTCAAGCCAATGATCCCGCAATTCTTCGGTAAAACCACTGCCGCGGCAACTACGGGCCCAGCTAACGGTCCCCGGCCGACTTCATCTAAACCGGCAACAAACCGAAGCCCTTTCTGATAGAGTTCTTGTTCAAATACAGACATTTCTGCATATTTTTCTTGCATTTGTCGCTGTTTACACTGCTGATTTTGATACTTGGTAATCAGCTTTTGGACACCAGAGCGTTCGTCTGCCATCAGTTGAGCCACATAAGCCGGGTCAACCTCCTCGGCAAATAGTCGCTCTTTGATAGTTTTAATCGGCTCTTTCATCTTTTTCACCTAACTCCTCGTAACGATCTAATGTGTACCTTCCCAGCTTCCCTTGTCGAATATCAAAAACGACTAATTCACTACCGCGATCATAATTGTCTTTGTAGCCACGTTTTTCAGTGATCTTCATCAATAGTTCTGGTGCTAGACATTGTTCTTCTTCCGCAGAAAGTGAATAACGCTGAGCAATTCTTCCTTCATAGTAGCGAGCAAAAAAGTCTAACCCAAACAAAGCAATATCATCTAAATGGATGAGTTGATCTTTGATAGCGCCAGTCAAAGCTAATTTTTTGCCAATCTCAGGATCTTCAAATTTAGGCCAGAGAATTCCTGGTGTATCCAGCAATTCCAATTCTGTACCAAAACGCAACCATTGTTGCCCTTTGGTAACACCTGGTTTATTCCCAGTCTGAGCAATTTTTTTGCCGACTAAGCGATTCATCAATGTTGATTTTCCTACATTAGGAATCCCAATGACCATTGCTCTTATCGGACGTGGTTTGAGCCCACGAGCTTTGTCACGAGCAATTTTTTCTTGCAGAACTTCCTTTGCTTTAGGAACGATCATTTTAATTCCTTGACTATCCTGAGCATTGATCGCCATGGCTAAGAAACCTTGTTTTCTAAAATAGCCTTCCCAGAGTTTTGTTTGCTGAGGGTCAGCCAAGTCTGCTTTATTGATCAAGATCAAGCGTGGCTTTTGTTGTAAAATTTGATCCAGCATGGGGTTTCTTGAAGAAATGGGGAGACGAGCATCTACAAGTTCAAACACGATGTCGACAAATTTTAGTTTTTCGCTTACTTCACGTTTTGCTTTGGCCATGTGGCCTGGAAACCATTGAATGGTACTCATAATTAATTTCCTTTCATACCAGTCTTTTTCAGACATTGTTTTGGCTTTCTCTTAAAAGTATCGGACGAATCGAGAAAATTTCCTGATTGCCGAGTATCCTACGCATTTTAACACGAATTGGTTTAATTGGAAATACTACCTGCCAATCACCTGCAACTATACCTATGAGACGCGTATTGTAGTGGTGATTTGCTCATTCAACCTGCTCTTACAGTCCAGCAAATATCCAAAGAATGACCAAAAACTGCCCAACTACGCTGACTATTCTGTTATATGCCATTATTTGGCTGATTCCGCAGCCTTTCCTTGTTAATTCATTCACTAGAATCACTTGGCAGACTAATTTAAAAATGCCATAAGGGGATTTGGTCCACGGCTCAATTCATTCTGTCACTCAGTGTCAGTCCAAGAGAACTTGCTGGCTTGTGAAAGTAGCTAAAATTAGGAAAAAGTAGCCAAAAGTAGCTAAAAGTAGCTAAAAGTAGCTAGCTGAGTGTCAGGATGTAGGAAGCCAACTTTTTTTGAGAAAAAGACCAATTTTCAGCCTAGTTAAAATTATACTTCATTTTACGTCTTTTACTCAAATCATCTTATCAATTTTGAAGAAAAAATGCCAAAAGTCTGACAGAATTACAACACTGTAAAAAATTTTATCGTTATTTCTAGAACATTTTTTTCACATTTGCTCAAGCAAGCGGCTACCTCGTTTGAATATATAAGTAATAGAAATAAAACGAAATGCAGCTATGTATCGTAGCTAAGTACTAAGATCAACAAAATCGAAAAGATCAAACTTTTTTGAAACCAAGAGGTTCCCATCGCTCATACTGATTTATGAAAACAAAAAAATCTAGAAAGAATTTACTTCTTTCTAGATCGCCATCATTTCTTATTAAAGTGCGTATCGATACAAGTTTTGATGAAAAAAAATACAAATGAAATGAATAGAAAACTAATTTTTACTCATGATTCTCCCTTTTGATACTCTCACCGTTGGAGTTAATGACTTGCCGATACCACTCAAAGGAATCTTTTTTCTTACGCATATAGGACCCTGTTCCATCATCTTGTTTGTCGACATAGATAAATCCATAGCGTTTTTTCATCTCACCTGTCGTAGCACTGACTAAATCGATCGGCGCCCACGTTAGATAACCGATACAGTCTACCTGATCCTCTTCAACTGACAGCAACAATTGCTCGACATGTCTGTGCAAGTAATCAATGCGATACGCATCGTGAACATGCCCATCTTCTGCGATTTCATCCACTGCACCTAGTCCGTTTTCAGTAATCATGATTGGTAATCCGTATTTTCGATAAGTGTAATTTAACAAATACCGCATGCCAATCGGATCAATCGTCCATCCCCACTTACTGCTTTCCAAATAAGGATTTTGCAGACCGCCAAATAAAGCACTTTTTCCTTCCGATGCACCTTCATATTCTGCGACAGAAGACGCATAGTAATTCATGCCAATAAAATCAATTTTGCCCTCAGCAAACACTTTTTTATCTGACTCAGAGATCACGATTTTTATGCCTTGATCTGCATATTCTTCCAGTTTGTATTGGGGAAACAGACCATTGCACATTGCATCGATCTGATAGAAGTCACGATCCATTTGTTTATAGGCATTTAGAACATTGACGGGATCACAATTTGCTGGATAGACTGGCTCGATACCAAAAACACAGCCAATTTGGAAGTTTTCATCAATTTCATGTCCCATTTTGACAGCAGCACAACTTGCAAGCGTCATATTGTAGCCAATCATGGCTAATGTCTGGGCCTTAGCATCGATTTCAGAGTACTTTAATCCGGCAATGATATAGGTAAAGATATCACTAGCCTCACTTTGAGGATCGATATGGTTCATCTCATTAAATGTGGCCCAGTATCTGACTTTTCCTTTGAATGCTTCAAACATCGTGCGACAAAAGCGCAAATAGAAATCAACGACTTTGCGATTTGTCCATGAACCATATTCTGTCACTAGATGAATCGGCATTTCGAAGTGATAGAGCGTAATGATCGGTTCGATACCATGTTTTAATAGCGTGTCAACGACTCGATGATAAAAATCGATACCGGCTTGATTTGGTTCTGCTTCGTCCCCTTTAGGATAAATTCTTGACCAATCGATAGAAATCCGTAATGCCTTGAATCCCATTTCTGCAAACAAAGCAATATCTTCTTGATAACGATGATAAAAATCGATGCCTGTATGAGAAGGATAGACCTTGTTAGCAAGAAGTTCTTTATCGATCTCACGAGGCTGTTCATAGCTGCCTACTGTGACATAGTCCATAATAGCTGGGCCTTTGCCATCTTCCTGCCAAGCACCTTCACATTGATGAGCGGCAATGCTGCCGCCCCATAAAAAATCATTTCTTAACTTCATCTGCTCACCTTTTCTATCTTCTTTATTACGGTTTCTATTGCAAGACAATATTTAGTAAATCATCCGACTTTACCAACTGGTTATTGGATGTTGGGATCACATCAAGAAAATCATTCGTATTCGTAATGACCACAATAGTCGTTGGATCATACCCGGCTTCACGAACTTTTTCAAAATCTACTTCACCGATTGGTTGTCCTGTCCTCACACGATCACCTTGCTTCACATTCATCGTAAAATACTTGCCTTCTAACGAAACAGTGTCGATACCAATATGGATCAAGACCTCAACGCCTTGGTCACTGCGAAGACCAATCGCGTGTTTGGTAGGAAAGACTGTTAGCACTTCCCCATCGATTGGCGAATGAATCACATGACTTATAGGTTTGATACCGATTCCTTTCCCTAAAGCACCAGTTGAAAAAGCTTGGTCATTGATTTCATTGAGGGGAACCACTTCTCCTTCCACTACACTTTTTAAAGCAGTAGAACGAATCATTTCAGAAGATACAGGTTGTTCTTTCTCTTTAACCGCCGGTACTTCATCACTTTCTACTGGAATCCCTAACATATAGGCTGCGATAGTCGCACCAATAAAACTGATCGCAACCGCTGCCACCATTAACCAAAGATTCATGAAGTCGCCTTCGCCAATATAGGCAGGTAATCCAAATAATCCCCAAGCAATTGAATAAGCTTTGACACCTGTTAAACCGGCGAACAGTCCCCCTAAACCTCCACCGATCATCACAGCAATAAACGGACGACGGAATTTAACGAATACACCATAGATGGCTGGTTCGGTAACTCCTAAAATGGCGGATAAAGTCACGGTCCCAAATAGTTGTTTTTGTTTCAAGTTGCGAGCACGCAAGAAGTATCCAAGCATTGCTCCGCCGACAGCGATGTCAGAGATTGTACATGATGAGATAAACGCTGGATCATATCCATTCGCTGCAATCAATGAAGCCACAACAGGCATAATGAAATTGCCGGCGCCTAACATAATGATGAATGGCTGTAATGCAGAATAGAGCATCATCACAAACCAGCTACCTATCGTGTCCATCAATAGATTGAAGAAGCCAATGATGCCTTCCCCAATATAAAACCCTAATGGACCAAAAACCAGGAGTGTGGCTGGCAAAGTAATCAGCATGATCACTAAAGGAGACATAAAGTACTGCAAACTTTTAGGAATGACTTTTTTGGCAAACTTTGTTACATAGCCCATGAACCATACTGCTAATAAAATCGGGATAAAGCTATTTGAATAAGTGATCTGTGGTAACCCAATACCAAATAAACTCAATCCCGAAACATTGTTGATCGGTTCAGATAAAATGGTTGCTGCTAAAGCCACTGCTAGATAAGGGCTGGCGCCTAATCGTTTGGCACAGCTCATCGCCATTAAAATAGGTAAGAAATAAAAAACAGCCGACCGTAATGCATCAAAAATTTGATACGTTGAGCTATCTGTCGAAATCAAACCGGTTAATGAAATAATTGAAAGAAATGCGGCTAATAAACCTGCACAGATGATTGGTTCTAAAATGGGATTCATTGATTCCGAAATCACATCTAGCATCGCCTTGATCGGATTTTTCTTCGTTTTTGGCTGGTCTGCTTCGTCTCCTGACATTCCCAGTTGGTCAATTAAATCTTTGTAAACATCGTTTACATGGGTTCCTACGATAATTTGATAAGCAACATTATTGCTTACCACATCAATAACCCCTTCCAGCTCTTGCAATTTTTTTGTATCTGCTTTTGAGCGATCTTTTAAAGTAAAACGAAGACGAGTCATGCAGTGCACAACAGCTTGAATATTGGCTTTTCCGCCAACTAATTTGATGATTTGCTCGTTGAAATCATGGTATTGATTCATGTCATTCTCCTCTTTCTGTTACACGATTGATGTGGATCATTAAGTAGGTGTACTCTTCTTGTGTCAGGTAACTGTTGAACTTTCCTTTGACATAGATCTCAATTTTTTCAACCGCGGCAAATGCTTCCGGATACATTGCTTTCACTTGTTTATAAAGTTGAGACTCATTGTCGGAATAGGTCTGGTTGTTCCGCAATCGTTCGATGAAATACTGGAGATGGGTCACAAGACGCATATAATTCATGCTGTTTTCATCTAAAGTAATCGTAAAATGATATTTGATAATATTCAGCATATCCCGCAACGTTTCCATATCAGCTAATTGTTCATCAAACTTTGCTTTCGTTTCCTGCAAGTTAACAAAATGTAAGGCAATGGCAACGGCTTCATCTTCAGGAAAATCGACTTGAAAGGTTTGATTGATCCTTTCCAAGGCTTCTAACCCAATTTTGTAATAACTGGGATAGAATTTTTTTACCTCCCAAGTCAATGGACTCCTCAAATATTGATCTTTTTTTGCCCGTTTCAATGCAAAGGATAAATGATCTAACAAAGCTAAATAAAGATAATCATTGGCACTTTTGCCGATTTCTTTTTCTCCATATTGTACGAGCTCGTTTACAAGCAGGATCAATTGATCATCGGCGCGAGATAAGAGGTAGCTAAAATGCTCTAATCGATCTTGGCTATCTAAGACAAAGGTCTTCTCTACTTCAGAGTCAGAAATATGTTGGCCAACTTTTTTCTTGAATGCGACTCCTGTTAAGTAGATGATCGACTCATGCCCTCCTCTATCCACTAAGGCAACATTATTATTGATAATCTTTTTAACTTTCATTCGTTTCTCCTTTCCAGAAAAAAGAACTCAGAATAAATATCAAATAAACTTTACAAAAGAAAGTGTACTTGATATATATTCTGAGTTCTGCCTGATCGTCTCAGTAACATAACTCAAGAAACAGCTGCGGCGCTATTTCTCGTTCCTTTTTCTAACTTACAGCCAAAGTATATCAGCTTAAAATGGCACTGTCAACGCTTACTTATAAAATTATTTCTTGCTTGTTCGTTTCAATAGAATAACGAAAAACAACAAAGTAAGTGTTAAATAATTATGTAAAGGACATGACACAACAACAGCATTTTATTATCAAGCAAAGGATCCAACAATATTGATTTCTGCAGAAAAATACTAGCTGCTATTAAAAACATCATCTACTCATATATTTTGAAAGTAGCGATACCTACGCAAAAATATGAATAAATGATGTTTTTGTTTTTCATTATATAAAGCGCATATGGGTTAGTGGGTAATAAACAAAACGGGCATTTCCTAAAATCGCATCTCCAGAAATGGCACCAAATGATCGGCTGTCTTTAGAGGCACGACGATTGTCACCTATCACGAAATAGCTGTCTTTCCCCAGCTTTTCAACGCCCAACAATGACTGTAGATCAAAGTCATTCGTATAAGAGACATTTTCGTGATCATTCTTTCGATTTTTCACTAGGAAATTCTCATCTACCGGCTGATCATTAACATATAGTTGATCATTTTCGTAACGAATGGATTCACCAGGCAATCCAATCACTCGCTTAATATAGGTGGAACCATCCGGCATTTGAAAAACGACGACATCAAATCGCTTGATGGGTGAGATTTTTTCGATCAAAACCATATCCCCCTGTCTTAAGGTACCTTCCATTGAATTTCCGCCTACCGGTACAGGGATCAGCAAGAATGCACGAATCAGGAATGCAGAGGCCAATGCAATAATCGCGTATTTAATGATGAACCAAAAGCGATCGATCCAGATTTTTCTTCGCTGCATGATGTCCCTCCTCTTTTACTTTGTTACTACTTTGATAATAACTCGACAGCTTTCAAATAAGCATGATCTTCTTGTTTTAATTGATCCGTCACAGCTTTCTCAATTGCTTGTGCTGTTTCTGCATTCACTTTCCCTGTCACTTCCAGCTCAGCTTTTTGCTGAACGGCTTGAACGGCTGATACGGTGGTTTGGTCAAATGTATCTCCGGTGGTCCGATAACCTAGTGCAGAAAGAAACTGATTCAACTGATCAACTGCTTCTGAGCTTTGCCCTTCTTTCAATTCTTTGTCTCTTGGTAATGGAGCTAAATAGGCATACTCAGGAAAATCTGCTTGATGATCTGGCATTACACCTTGCTCATTGACCCATTCTTCATTTGGCGTCAGCCACTTCATGACCGTCATCTTTAACTCACTATTGTCTCCTAATTCTTTTACATTTTGTACAGTTCCTTTACCAAAGGTTTCTGTACCAACAACTGGTATATCTGCGGATTCTTGCAACGCAGCTGCAAAAATTTCTGCGGCCGATGCACTGCCGCCATCAACCAAAACGACAACCGGTTCTGTGACTTTGAATCCTTCATCAAGAGCAGCACTTGCCTTCGTTTCACTTATGACACCACTATCATCTGCAAACTTAACGATCGTTTTTCCATCTTCTAAAAACATGCTAGCCATGATCTGTACTTGATCTAAAAGTCCACCAGGATTTTGCCGGACATCCAGAATAAATGATTTTGCTCCTTTCTTTCTCAGTGACTCAATTCCTTCTTTTAATTCGGAGGCAGTACTTTCACCAAAAGTCGTAATTTCGATTTTCCCGATTTTTTTCTCACTATCAAGGTCTGTATGAACAGTATCCACTGGAATCGTATCTCGTGTAATCGATACGTCAAAGGTCTCTTTTTCCCGTTGGATCGTCAACTTGACTGTGGTCCCTTTTTTGCCACGAATGTTGTTTACGACCTCTGTTAATGACAGGCCTTTCGTTTCTTTCCCATCCACTTTCAAAATACGATCGTTTAGACGCAAACCGTTTTTCTCAGCTGGGGAGTTCTTGATAGGGGCTTGTGCCACTTCTGGATAGTCGTTGACAAGGGTAAGGGTGGCGCCAATTCCTTCAAAACTGCTTGATAAAGACTGATCCAATTCATTGGCTGCTGATTCACTAAGATACGTTGTATAAGGATCACCTAATGCATCGGTCATTCCTTTTAATGCCCCTTCGACCAAGACATCCTCATCTACTTCTTGGTAATAATTGGCACGAATTTGGTCAAAAAGCGTTTGAACTTTTTCCAGTTCATTTGATGTCGCCACTGTGGGCTGATTCTGTGGGGATTGTGTTGCAGCCGTACTTTTTTGCCAAATGTAGACACCGCCTCCCGAGAGGATCGCGACACAAATCAGTGAGATCACATAACGGTGAAAAGAAACATTTTTCATAGAAAGACACCTTTCTGTCCATTAATTTTTTAGCCTCTAGTGTAAAAAGAGAGGAAGTTTCCACTCCACTCTCTCTTATTTATTATCCTCCACATACTGTTCCCAAATACGATCAAAAATATCCATAGAAGGCAAATAATCGACGTTCAATTCTAAATAAGAAGAAACTTCATCATAATCGTCGGTATGTTTTGGGAATTGAATATCATGACTTGCATGTGTCGCAAAGATCTGTGCCTCATCAGTATGACTAGGCCCTTTGATGGCCATTAAATAAGTATAAAAACTTTTACGCATGCGTATTCTCCCAGTGATCCTCAAGAAAAGCTGCTCGTCTCGCATGATTGCGAGCAAAATTTTCAGGATGCTTTTTGTAGTATTCTTGATGCTCTTCTTCTGCCAAATAAAAAGGTTGTGCAGGTTCGATACTCGTTGCGATTGGGGCATTAAAGCGACCCGATGCTTGCAAAGCGGCTTTGCTTGCTTCTGCTTTTTGTTTTTGTTCCTCATTGAAATAGAAGATGACTGGTCGGTAATTGTCTCCTCGATCTTCAAACTGCCCAAAAGCATCCGTGGGATCCGTCTGTTGCCAATAAATAGTCAATAATTCCTCAAAACTGATTTTTTCTGGATCAAAAATGATCTCAACAGCCTCTGTATGACCGGTTTTATGACTTTTTACTTCCTCGTAGGTCGGGTCAACCGTGTGTCCAGCCGTATACCCGGAAAAGATGGACTGTACTCCTTCTAACTCATCAAAAGGCTGAATCATACACCAGAAACACCCTCCTGCAAAAATTGCTCGTTCCATTATTTGTCCTCCGTTTCTGCTGGCAGATAGAGACTCATTTGGATCTCATCATCTACTAGATTGATTTTATTCGCTTTGATAAACAAGCCGTTTTGCATGCGGAATTGATCCAAGCGAATCAAAATAATTTGTTCATCCGCATTGACCTCGATCCACTCTGGAAACTTGAAGCTGCGCTTGATCATTTTTAACACTTCACTGGTCGGCAGATCTAAAGTACCAATTGATAAACTTTTGGCTTTTAACTGAACATTGCCTTCTTCGGTGACATAAGGATCAAAGTATAAGTAAAATGTGATTGGAAAGTTCAGCACTTTAAATTGACCTGTCAGTAGTGCCTCATTTCTCAACTCGAAATTGTATTTTACTTCTTGATCTTTCTGAAAATCAGTTAAATAGAAATCGATCAATTGATTGACTTGACTCTTATTACTGTTGATGGTCAAAACAGGATTACCGTCTCGTTTGACTAGTTCTGCACTTTCTGAGATCCCAGATTCACGTTGTTGAAACACCCGTGAAGCAAAAAAGACAGTTGTTCCCAGCAGAATGCCTACTAAAACTAGAAAAGCAATTTTCCAGTAATTCATTTTTTTGATTGGACTTTTTTTATCCACATCATTAGTTTCTTGTTTCATTATTTTTCCTCCTTCATCAGCCAAACATTTTGGGTTTTGATTAATTCATCACGAACAGCATTCGCCATTAGCTGATACCCTAGATTGTTTGGATGGAAACGATCCCCATCATACAGTACATTGTTGGTCACTTTTGTTCCCCCAGTTTCTGAAGTACCGGTCATACCATTGGTGGTGGAAGTTGTGGTATCCGAAGTTTCTGCTGATCCTGAAGCGCCTGCTTCAGAAGAATCCGTATCTGCGATCCCAACTTCGTCACTTAGTCCTTGGTATAGCAAGTCATTGATTGGGATAAAATAAGCATTGTGCTGTTGTTTGACAAATGTTTCTGTTGCTTTGTTCCAATTATCAATAATCGTTTGCATATCAGTAATTTCTGGAAAATTTAAATAAAAAGGATTATATATCCCTAACACATAAATGGGTGCTGTTTCATTCAGTTGACGAATCTGCTCAAACATCTCTACTAATCGTTCTTGATAGTCGGCCATGGGTTTGGTAAAAGAATCGACACTCAAACCAAAAAAATTAGTTTGAATCACTTTTAATACATCATTCCCGCCGACGGTCAATGTAATCAAGTCAGCCTTCTTTAGATCACTGCGCAATTCTTTGTCTTTGTTCACTCGTTTCAAGATTTGATCGCTGCGCTCTCCAGCAATTCCATAGTTCGTCGTCACAACATTTGCTAAATGATACCGATCTTGCAAATCGGCTGCAACGATGGGCACAAATCCTCCTTGTTGCGTCTCATCACCGACTCCTTCAGTCAGCGAATCGCCTAAGGCCATGTAATTGATCACATTTTTGGTCTTTCCCTCTTCTGCCGTTCTCGCAACTGGTGTGAGCAATGGTTGCGCTTTTGGAATCAAAAAATGACCGAGCATTCCAGTACCTAAAGCTACGATCAATACAACTGAAAGATAAATTGCTACTTTTTTCCACTTCACGGATCTTCAATCTCCTAACCTATAATCTAAGCTATTTTATCAAAATTCTCATTAAATTCATAGTCGAAATGTTTTGATTGACGAGAAACTCAATCAACGAAGAGCAGCGAAGCATGAAGCAATTTCTACCCATCTGCTTGATTCGGGTCCCGCTTCATCAACTGCTCGGCTACTCATTGTACTCATTGTTTCGTCTGCAGTTGCTTCTAAACTTACATTAAAAAGAATGTAAAAGTCATTTTTCGAGTGACAACCATAATGATTCTTTTCAAGGTCGCGCTCGCTTGGCTCGCCGTTGCTCATCATCTGCTCTGTCACTCTTCGTGTGCCAGTCTTTGTGATTCTTTTCAAGGTCACGCTCGTTTGGCTCGCCGTTGCTCACCATCAATTCTGTCTTACTTCGCAAGCCAATCATTGTGATTCTTTTCAAGGTTACTACGCTCGCTCAGCTCGCCGTTGCTCACCATCAATTCTGTCTTGCTTCGCAAGCCAATCATTGTGATTCTTTTCAAGGTTACTACGCTCGCTCAGCTCGCCTAGTACTGCTCATCATCAATTCTGTCTTGCTTCGCAAGCCAATCATTGTGATTCGCAGCAAAAAGCGATTCGTGTTTACGAATCGCTTGGATACTGTCATTAAAATTATTCGGTGTAATACGTAATGGCGAATGCGCCTTTGCCGGTATGGGTAGCGATGATTGGGGTGGTATGAAGTAGTGGAATATTCATTTCTGGGAAGAGTTGTTGCAATTCTTTTTTGAATTGTTCTGTGATCTCTAACCCCTCTGCATGAGAGATCCCTATTTGTTTCACATTCGGCATGCGTTTCAATTCGTCTTTCAATTCTTCAAACCACTTATTAAATGTTTTTACACCGCGTCCTTTTACGATTGGAATCAATTCTGAATGGTCGAAATCCATAATCACTTTCATATTTAATAAACTGGATAATAACCCTTTGGCACGACTGATTCGACCGCCTTTTACCAGATTTTCTAATGTAGAGACACCAATAAATAATTTGGTATTTTCTCGAACTTTGTCAACTTCCGGCAAAACTTCAGCTAATGTCTTACCTTCTTGTGCTAATTGAGCTGCCCGAATCACTTGGAACGACAATGCTTGATCTGTCGTATCACTATCGATCACTGTCACATTTGCTTTCGACAAATTACTTGCTTGTCTGGCAGCTTCGACAGTTCCACTCAGACCCTTCGTCATATGTATCGATAAAACGTCACTACCATCTTTTCCTAATTCATCGAACAGTTCCACAAAATGGCCAATCGGTGGTTGGCTCGTTTTTGGAAGTTCTTTTGCTTGTGCCATCATTTGCATGAATCGTTCTCCGGGCAATGAATCATCATCCGGATAAACCATCCCATCGATCATTACAGATAACGGAACTACATGGATATTCAATTGGTCTCGAACGGTTGGCTCCATCGTACAGGAGGAATCCGTTACAACTTTAAGCTTTGCCATCATACATTCACTCTCTCTTTAAATCAAGTCTCTTTTCGTGGTAAAATAACCATAGACCATTTATAATCAGTATAACAGAGAGAAAAAATTTTTTCATCTTATTTAAATTCGAAGGGAAGGTGCTTGATGGATCATATGAAATTTACACGACGCTACTTGATTCTGAATGAGGTACTCAATGCGGTGACCCATGGTATCGGATTTGGATTAAGTATAGCTGGACTCGTTATTCTTTTGATTAAAGGGGCTCGATTAGATTCCCCTATTCACATCATTTCCTATGCGATTTATGGCTCTATGATGATTTTGTTATTCTTATTCTCTACGCTCTTCCATAGTTTGATGTTCACACGAGCAAAAAAAGTTTTCCAAGTCTTTGATCACGCCTCGATTTTTTTATTGATCGCAGGCAGTTATACGCCGTTTTGCTTGCTGAGTATTCAAGGTTGGTTGGGTTGGACACTTTTCATTTTGATTTGGTTGTTAGCCATCAGCGGGATCGTTTATAAGTCACTCACACTGCATAAAAAAGAGACGGTTTCAAAAATATCCACACTAATTTATATTATTATGGGCTGGCTCTGCGTGATTGCATTTAAACCATTGATTGCTTCGCTGGGTTTTTGGGGTACCTTTCTGTTAGCAAGCGGTGGTGTCTCTTATACCGTCGGCGCATTATTCTACAGTATCAAATCCGTACGCTTCATGCATGTGGTTTGGCATTTGTTTGTTATGCTCGGAGCTGGACTTATGTATTTTTCCGTTCTTTGGTTTACATGATCTAACCCACTTTTACTTAAATAAGGCAGCTGCTACAACCATATGTTGTAACAGCTGCCTTATTTATTTTTTCTGCTTACTATAAAACTCAAACCGGTGCGGATAGATGTTCTTTTCATCCACTACGCCTTCTATGACTTTATCCAAATGCCAGTTTGACCAATCGATCTCAGGAAAGTAGACATCTCCGGTAAATGTCTCGTCGATCACTGTTCGATACAACTGATCGCAATCTTCGATCATCGATTCGAAAACTCCAGAACCCCCAGTTAGAAACACAGGATGATCTTGCTGTGCAGTATAATCCAAGACTTCTTGTCGATCATGCATAACTAATACGCCTTCTGCTTCATATGCTGTGTCACTGGTCAAAACGATTGTTGTTCGATTTGGCAATGCTTTTTTCTTCATGCCCTCAAACGTTTTTCGCCCCATAATGAGCGAATTTCCAGTAGTTTGTTCTTTGAAGAATTTCAGATCGTTTGGCAAATGCCATGGCAATGTGCCGTTTTCTCCAATCAAACCATTTTTGTCTTGTGCCCAAAGTGCAATCAACATGTTTCAAAACTCCCTTTCTAGATAAAGTGAATCTGCAATAGCCGCTGCAATCTGCAGCCTTCTCATTAATTGATAAGCAGGCTGTGCTTGCAGATGATCGGTATTTCTTTCTTTATAACACAAGCCTTCGCACGCTTGATAAAAAATATGCCCTCCATGATGCTTCACTTTGGTTGGCCATTCGCCATCCGTCCATCTTGAAGAATCTGCGGATACTAGTAAAGGAATCAATTCCGCAGAAAACAAGACACTGCCGGCGGTAATATCAAGACCCTTGATATGAAAAACTTCCGCTGCAATTTCATTGACCAGCTTTTCTGTCCGCTGCCAAGCAGTT